>Ga0210408_10000041_pt1 | contig 188309 bp, 171 predicted proteins | sample IncBWH4MmetaG_FD_155471 | JGI IMG/M metagenome (GOLD analysis project Ga0210408, IMG submission 155471) | Forest soil microbial communities from Barre Woods Harvard Forest LTER site, Petersham, Massachusetts, United States - Inc-BW-H-4-M | ecosystem: Environmental > Terrestrial > Soil >... | reverse complement strand
AAGGTCGCCCTCATCGCCGTGGCCAGAAAGCTCGTCGTCCTGGCAAATACACTTGTCAGCCAAGATCGAACCTGGCAGCCCAGCGCGCCAATACAGGCTTGACTGTCAACACAGATGCTCCCCCGCTGCGCGGGGGCGGAAAGATTTACGCCCTCGCGTATTTGCCGCGATTGAAGAAGCGGTCCTTTTGGTCGTCGTTGGCGGTTTCGCGGTTCGACCGGATCGCGCCGACCTTGGCCAGCGCGGCTTTCACCGCCGGCCGCTCGTCGATCGATTTGAACCAGCGCGCCAGATTCGGATTGTCCTCCCACTTCACGCCCTGGATGTCGTGATTGCGCGTCCACGGGAAGGTGGCGATGTCGGCGATGGTGTATTCGTCGCCGGCGAGATAAGGCGAATGCGCCAGCCGCTTTTCCAGAACTTCGTAGAGCCGCTTTACCTCGGTCTGATAGCGCGCCAGCGAATAGGAATGATCGCCGCCTTTCGGCGCGAACATCTTGAAATGGGTGAACTGGCCGAACATCGGGCCGACGCTCGAAGTCTGCACGAACAGCCATTGCAGCACGTGGTATTTCTTCGCCGTGTCGGTCGGCAGGAATTTGCCGGCCTTCTCGGCCAGATACATCAGGATCGCACCCGACTCGAACAACGTGTACGGCTTGCCGCCGGGGCCGTCGTGATCGATGATCGCCGGGATCTTCGAGTTCGGATTGATCCTGATGAATTCCGGATGGTACTGCTCGCCTTTCCAGACGTCGACGAAATGCTCCTTGTAGGGCAGCTTCGTCTCCTCGAGCATGATGTAGACTTTTTGCACGTTCGGGCTGGTCAACGCATACAAGTCGATCATGGCAATGTCCTTTGGGCTCTGCGGGAAGGCGTGAAACTACCGGCCCCGGAAGCGTCCGGCAAGGTGGCGAAAGGCCAGGCAAAGCGCGCCTCTTGCGCCCTTGTGCGGCATTGCTGATGCCGCGTAGGCTCGCCGATGGGTGAGGAAACTGTCGATGTTCTTGCGTTACTGTGTTGCAGCGCCGCTCGCTGTGCTTGTCGCGTTCGCCGCGAGCGCCGGCGCGCCGCCGCAAACGGCCGAAGACTTCTTCAAAGGCAAAACGCTGCGCTTCACCGTGGTCTATGAGCCCGGCGGCACCTACGATCTCTATAGCCGCCTGCTGATCACGCACCTGGGCAAGCACATTCCCGGCAATCCGCCCATCGTGATGCAATACATGCCCGGCGCCGGCGGCATGGTCGGCACCGTCAATCTATACGAGAAGGCGGCGCGCGACGGCACCCAGCTCGGCATGCTGCCGCGCGACATCGCCGTCAATCAGATGCTGCATCCGGATGCTGCGCGCTACGACGCCAAGCGCTTCAGCTGGATCGGCCGCATCGCCAGCTATACCGGCGTGATGTTGGTCATGAGCCGCACCGGGGTGAAGACCGCCGACGACCTGCGCCGTAAAGACGTGGTGGTCGGCTCCTGGGGCAACACCACCGACAGTTTCGTGACGCCGACGCTGCTCAACGCCTTGGCCGGCACGCGGTTCAAGATCGTGACCGGCTATCGCGGCGCCGCCGACGTCGATTTGGCAATCGAGCGCGGCGAGGCCGACGCGCGGGTGGCGTCATGGACGGCGCTGAAAACCACCCGCGGCGAATGGCTCAAGGACGGCAGGATCGCCGTGCCGTTTCAAACGGGACTCGCACGCCACGCCGATCTGCCCGATCTGCCGCTGATCAGCGATCTGGCGTCGAACGGGGACGGCCGCCGCATCCTGCAATTCATGAATTCCGATGCCAGCGTCGGCTGGAACGCGATCGCGCCGCCCGAGGTGCCGGCGGATCGCGTCGCAGTGTTGCGCGGCGCCTTCGACGCCACGCTGCACGATCCGGATTTTTTGGCGGACGCGCGCAAGCAAGGGCTTGAAATCGTGCCCGGACGCGGTGACGAAGTGCGTGAGGTGGTCGAGCATACGCTCGCCACCCCGCCCGAGCTCGTCGCCCGCCTGGCGGCGATCATCGGCGGACAGAATTGAGGAGAGACACTTGCTGATCGACTGGCACGTTCACATCAACGATCCGAAATTCATCGGCAAGCCGTGGTGGCCGGTGCCGGTGCCGATGACCATGGAGGATGCGCTCGAGGCCCACGCGCTTGCCGGCCTCGACCGCACCGTGATCAGCAATGCGGTGCATTACATCCGTCACATGGAGTCGGTGAAAGACGTCGTCGCCGCCATCGAGAGCTCCAACCGGCACCTTGCCAAGTGCCGTGATCAGCACCCGGACAAGTTCGTCGCCATGGCGACCTGCGTGCCCAACGGCGGCGACGCGTTTTTGAAAGAACTGGAGCGCGCGGTGAAACAGGACGATGCCCGCGCCGTCATCATCAATTCCAGCCATCACGGCCACTATCCGGACGAGGATGCGGCAAAACCGTTCTTCAAGCTGGTGACCGATCTCGATATTCCGGTCTTCATCCATCCCGGCGACGCGACGACGCCGGCGATGAAGGATTATCGACTGGCATCGAGCATCGGCCGGCCGGCGGACAATTGCCTGTCACTGGCGCGCCTGATCGTGCGCGGCATATTCGAGCAATTTCCGACCGTGAAGATCGTCGGCAGCCATCTCGGCGGCGGCATCTGCGAGGTCATCGGCCGGATGGACTATGCTTATGAGCTCCTCGACTTTTCGGCGTTCCTCGGCCCCTACGAGCCGATGCTGATCAAGCACGCGCCGAGTCACTACCTGAAAATGTTCTATTTCGATTCCGCCTGCTATGCCGCGCCCGCCGCCGAATGCTGCCTGAAAACGGTCGGCGAGGATCATTTCCTGTTCGGCACCGATTCGCCGCCGATGGTGCCGCTGAAGATGAAGGGGCTGAAGATGATGGACCAGATCGGCATGATGCCGGCGCAGCGCGCGAAAGTCATGGGCGGCAACGCCGCGCGGCTACTCAAGTTGAACTGAAAAGGCACACCATGATCATCGAATGGCACACCCACATCTATCCGCCCGAAGAGGCGGCTGCCGATACGCTGACCTTCGACGGTAAATCCGGGCCGACCTGGGAAGGGCGTTGCCCGATGACACTTGAGAACGTGCTCGCCGCGCACCAGCGCTGCAATATCGACATCACCGTCTTCAGCAACGCCGCGCATTACATGCGAGGCAAGGCGCCGTCGGAGGAGCTCAAGGCGGTGCAGCGCTGGAGCGATTACGCGGCGGAGATTCAGGAGCAGCACAAAGGCAAGTTCTACGGCTTCGCCACCATGCTGCCGTGCGGCGGCCCGGCCTTCGTCAAGGAGACCGAGCGCGCCATTCGCCAACTCGGCCTCAAGGGCGTGCTCATTCACTCGAGCCATAAGGGTCATTATCCCGACGACGACGAAGCGCGGCCGTTCTGGGAATTGATCCAGGATCTCGGCGTGCCGGTCTTCATCCATCCGCCCCATGTCGGCTTCGGCGAAGAGCGGATGAAGGAATATCGGCTCGCGTCCAGCATCGGCCGGCCGGCCGATCTATGTCTCGCGCTGTCGCGGCTGATCGTGCGCGGCGTTTTGGAGGATTTCCCGCGCGCCACCATCGTCGCCTCCCACGGCGGCGGCGGCATCTGCGAAGTCATCGGCCGGATGAACTACGCCTACGAATTGCAGGACGAGTGCTATTTTCTCGGCTCCTACGCGCCGATGAAGATCAAGCACGAGCCCGGACATTATCTCAAACGCATGTATTTCGACACCGTGAGCTATCACCCGCCGGCGGCGCAGCTCGTCGTCGACACCGTCGGGCCCGACCACGTGCTCTACGGCAGCGATGCGCCGCCGCTGACCTCGCTCAAGCCGCGCGCCATCAAGCTGGTCGAAGGCTTGCGGGTCAGCGACGAGGACCGCGAAAAGATTTTCTGGCGCAACGCGGCGAAACTTTTGCAGCTCGATGTTCAGGGTGTAGGCTAGGTGTTTGCCAAGCGAGTTTGCCCATGACGTCTAAGAAGTCGCCCGAAGAGCTGCGCAGCTACCGCTGGCTCGGCAAGAACGATCTGCGCTCGTTCGGCCATCGCTCGCGGCTGCAGCAGCTCGGCTATGACCGCGCCGACTGGGTCGGCAAGCCGGTGATCGGCATTATCAATACCTGGAGCGACATCAACGCCTGCCACGGCCACTTACGCGCCCGGGCCGAAGATGTGAAGCGCGGCGTCTATCAGGCCGGGGGCTTTCCCATCGAACTGCCGGCGATGTCGCTTGCCGAGCCGATCGTAAAACCGTCGACCATGATGTACCGCAATTTCCTCGCCATGGAATGTGAGGAATTTCTGCGCAGCCATCCGATCGACGGCGCCGTGCTGATGGGCGGTTGCGACAAGACCACGCCGGGCCTGATCATGGGCGCGATCAGCATGGGGCTGCCGGCGATCTATGTGCCGGCCGGCCCGATGCTGCGCGGCAACTGGCGCGGCCACGCGCTCGGCTCCGGCTCCGACGCCTGGAAATTCTGGGACGAGAAACGCGCCGGCCGCATCGGCGACGAGGAATGGAACGAGATCGAGGGCGGCATCGCGCGCTCGTTCGGCACCTGCATGGTGATGGGCACCGCCGCGACCATGATGGCGATCACCGAAGCGCTCGGCCTGTCGTTGCCCGGCGCGTCATCGATCCCGGCGCCCGACGCCAGTCATCCGCGCATGTGCGCGGCGAGCGGCCGCCGCGCCGTCGAGATGGTGTGGGAGGATTTGACGCCGGACAAGATTCTGACGCCGGCCGCGTTCGACAATGCGATCCGCGTCCACATGGCGCTCGGCGGCTCGACCAATGCCATCATCCACGTCATCGCCATGGCGCGCCGCGCCGGCATTGCGCTCGACATGCAGCGTTTCGATGACATTTCGCGGCAAGTGCCGGTGATCGCCAACATCACGCCGTCGGGCAAATTTTTGATGGAGGATTTTTTCTTCGCCGGCGGCTTGCGCGCGCTGATGGCGCAGATGAAGGATATGCTCGATTTATCCTGCATCACCGTGAGCGGCCGCACGCTCGGCGAGGCCATCGCCGACAGCAAGGTGCACCTGCCCGACGTCATTCATGGGCTGGACAAGCCGCTTTATCCCGAGGGCGCGACCGCCGTTCTCACCGGCAATCTCGCGCCGCGCGGCTGCGTCATGAAGCCGGCCGCCGCCGAGAAGCGTCTTCTCAAGCACCGTGGCAAGGCGATCGCATTCGAGAACTACGACCACATGGCGCGCGAGGTCGAGCGCGACGACCTCGACGTCACGCCCGACCATATTCTGGTGCTCAAGAACGGCGGCCCGAAGGGCGGCCCCGGCATGCCGGAATGGGGACAATTGCCGATTCCGAAGAAGCTCCTCAAAGCCGGCGTGCGCGACATGCTGCGCATTTCCGATGCGCGCATGAGCGGCACCAGCTACGGCGCCTGCATCCTGCACGTCGCGCCGGAGAGTTACATCGGCGGTCCGCTCGCTCTGGTGCAAACCGGCGACGAGATCGAGATCGACGTCGCGGCGCGCAAAATCCATCTTCACGTCGGCGACGAAGAGCTTGCGCGCCGCCGCGCCGCCTGGAAGCCGCCGCCGCCGCATTTTCTGCGCGGCTATGGCGCGATGTATTCCGAGCACATCGGCCAGGCCGACGAGGGCTGCGATTTCGATTTTCTCGCCGGCACGGCGCGCACCGCCGAGCCGGAGATTCACTAGTCTCGTCATTCCGGGGCCGAGCGCAGCGAGGAGCCCGGAATCCATAGCCACAGGCGTATGAGAAGAAGCTGCTGAGATAATCCTTCAACGATGGTGGTTATGGATTCCGGGCTCGCGCCTTTGGCGCGCCCCGGAATGACGCGTGAGGGGAGGAAAACAAAATGAAACATCGCAACAGCGCGCTATTGAGTCTCACGCTTCTCATCTTGTTTACACTGCCCGCCACCGCGCAAAGCCCGGCGTTTCGCGTCGATCCGTTCTGGCCAAAACCGCTGCCGAACAACTGGATCCTCGGTCAGGTCGGCGGCATGGCGATCGACGGGCAGGACAATATCTGGGTGTTCCAGCGGCCGCGCTCGCTGACCGACGACGAGAAGGGCGCCACGCTGACGCCGCCGCGCTCGAAATGCTGCGTGCCGGCGCCGTCGGTGCTGGTGTTCAATCAAGCCGGCGACGTCATCAAGTCGTGGGGCGGGCCGGGCGACAATCTCGGCTACGACTGGCCGCTGCAGGAACACGCCATCCTGGTCGACAACAAAGGCTTTGTCTGGCTGAGCGGCAACGGCAAAGGCGACAGCATGGTGCTGAAATTCACGACCGACGGCAAATTCGTCAAACAGCTCGGCAAGCGCGGCCCGCTGACGTCGAGCACGGATTTGAGCCAGTTCGGCCTGGTGGCGTCGCTCGAGCTCGATGCCAAGGCGAATGAAATCTATGCGGCCGATGGCTACGGCAATCACCGGGTCGCGGTGTTCGATGCCGACTCTGGCGAGATCAAGCGCATCTGGGGCGCCTACGGCAAGCCGCCGACCGACGACAATCTGCCGGCCTACAATCCGGATTCGCCGCAATTCGCCAATCCGGTGCACTGCATCGCGCTGGCCAAGGACGGCCTCGTCTTCGTCTGCGACCGCACCAACAACCGCGTGCAGGTCTTTCACAAGGACGGCAGCTTCGTGCGGCAATACGTGTTCGATCCGAGCACCAAGGGCTCCGGCTCGAGCTGGGGGCTGGCATTCTCGCCGCTCGACAAGAAGCAGAACTTTTTCGTGCTGATCGACGGCACCAATAACGTGCTGGAGACGGTGCGCCGCAGCGACGGCGCCGTGGTCCGCACCTTCGGCCGGCCGGGCCGCGAAACCGGCGAATTCCACTGGGTGCATGTCGGCAAGTTCGACTCGCGCGGTAATTTTTACACCGGCGAGGTCGATACCGGTAAACGCCTGCAGAAATGGGTGCCGGTGGAGTAGTTACGTCATTCCGGGGCCGAGCGCAGCGAGGAGCCCGGAATCCATAACCACAGGTCTTCAAGGAAAATCTCCAAAGACCTTCCTGCAGCGTCTGTGACTATGGATTCCGGGCTCGCGCCTGCGGCGCGCCCCGGAATGACGGCTAGCCCGCTGGCTGTATCACCGCGCGGCATTCGCCGAAGCCGATCCGGGCAAAGCCATCCTTCGCGCAAAAGCCGCGGAAGATGATTTCGTCGCCGTCTTCGATGAAGCCGCGCTTCTCGCCGCCCGGCAATTCAAGCGGCTCGCGGCCGCGCGCGGTGAGCTCGAGCAGGCTGCCCCAGCTCGATTTGTCCGGTCCCGACACCGTGCCCGACGCGATCAGGTCGCCGATCTCGAGATTGCAGCCGTTGCTGGTCTGGTGCGCGACCATCTGCGCGATGGTCCAATACATCAGCGCGAACGAGGTCTGCGTGATGCGCGCCGGCGCCGCACCGCTCTTCCGCATGGTCTCGGTCGCGAGATAAGCTTCGAGCGTGACGCCGAGCCCGCCGTTGGCCTGATCGTCCGCGTCGGCGAGATATGGCAGCGGCGCGGGATCGCCTTCCGGCCGCTTGTAAGCGGCGGTGCGAAACGGCGCCAGCGCCTCGGCGGTTACCACCCACGGCGACACCGAGGTGCCGAAATTCTTGCCGAGAAACGGGCCGAGCGGCTGATATTCCCAGGCCTGGATGTCGCGCGCCGACCAGTCGTTGAGCAGGCAATAGCCGAACACGTGATCGGCCGCTTTGCCGACCGGCACGGTGGTGCCCAGCTCGGTGCCCATGCCGATGAAGGCGCCGAGCTCGAGCTCGAAATCGAGATTGCGCGACGGCCCGTAGCTCGGCGCGTCGTCGTTCTGCCCCTTGCGTTGGCCTTGCGGCCGCTTCACCGGCGTGCCGCTGACGCGCACCGACGAGGCGCGGCTGTGATAGGCGACCGGCACGTATTTGTAGTTCGGCATCAGCGGATTGTCGGGGCGGAACATGCGGCCGGCATTGCTGGCGTGGAAAATCGAGGCAAAAAAATCGGTGAAGTTGCGGAACGCCACCGGCAGCCTGATCTCCGCCTTGGCCATCGGGGTCAGATGCTGGCTGATGGTCTTATTGCCGTGCTCGGCGCTCAAGGCCCGCGACAGGCCGAGCCGCAGCGCCGACCAGGCCTGCGGCCCAAGCGACATGATGAGATTAAGAAACGGCGCCGCGCCGGCGCGCGCCGCTTCGGCGGCAAGGCCTTCGAGCGAAGAGCCGGCCGCGGCTACGTCGAGAATCTGGTCGCCGATCGCGACGCCGACCCGCGGCGGCATGCCGGCGGCCGGGCAGAAAACGCCGAACGGCAAATTCTGGATCGGAAATTCGTTCTCAGGCGCGTTGGCGCTTTCGACCCAGCTGCGCCGGGCCGGATCGTGGGTTTCGTTGAGGGGTAATGCCATTTGCGGAGGGACTCTATGCAGGAGTGTGCTGTGGGATGCTAGCGGGTTTCTGCTATGAAGCCGATATGGATATACAATCCGCGAGCCGTTGGGAAATCGCGCCGTGAGCGTCATCGGGGAGTTGGCGGCTTTCGTCGCCCGGGCCAAGGCGTGCGACTTGCCGGCGGCGGACCGCGAGCGGCTGCGGCTGCATGTCATCGATACCGTGGTGGCCGCCAAGGCCGGCGCCCATATCCCCGAGGGCAAAGCGCTGCAAAGTCTGGGCGACGATGGCGCGCTCGCCATCCGCATCGGACGGCAGGCGGCGGCGATCCGGCTCACCGAAATCGACGATATTCATCTGCCGTCATGCACCACGCCGAGCGCCGGTGTCGTTCCGGTGGCGCTGATGCTCGCGGCGCAGCAGCAAAAATTCGATCCCGGCGAAATCGCAAGCGCGATCTGGGTCGGTACTGAAATCATGACCCGGATCGGCGTCGCGGTGCGTGGGCCGCAAATTCTCTATCGCGGCATCTGGCCGACTTACTTGGCCGCGCCGGTCGCGGCTGCGGCAACCTCGGCGCGCCTTGCGGGATTGTCCGAAGCGCGCATCGGCGACGCGCTGTCGCTCGCCGTGATGCTGATGGCCGGCGGCGTCGGCCGCGTCCATGGCACCCCGTCGGGACGCTGGTTTCTCTATGCCAATGCGGTCGCCGCAGGCGTCGCCGCGACCGAAGCGGCGTGCGCCGCGTATCGCGGCGATCCGGAGATTTTCGACAAGAACTGGCTCACCGACAGCCACGGCATCGCGCTCGATCGCGAGCGGCTGACCGAAAAGCTTGGCGCGAACTGCGTTTATGCCGGGCTCAGCCTGAAGCCGTTCTGCTCCGCCAAGCAGGGCATCGCCGCCATCGAAGCGTTCCGCGCCATCCTCGCTCGCGGCGTGCGCGCTGAAACGATCAGCAAAGTGCGGGTGCGGGTGCCGCCGGCCTATGCCGGCATGATCGCGACCCGCGCCGAGCCGGGCGCGCGGCAATCGACCATGGTGAGCGTCGCCCACCAGATCGCGCTCGCCGCGCTCGACGCCGAGCGCCTCTACGACGTCGACCGCAGCGCGGCGAAGGCCGATGCCGCCGTGGCCCGGTTCGCCGCCAAGGTGGAGATTGCCGCCGACGTGCGGCTCGACGCCTACTATCCAAAGCATTGGCCCGCCGAGGTGGACGTCGAAGCCGGCGGCGAAATTCACCAGCAGCGCATCGTCGAGGCGATCGGCGATCCCGAGCATCCGCTCGACCAAGCCGGCGTCTTCGCCAAGGCGCATCGCGTGCTCGATCCGCTCGTCGGCAATGACCGCACCGCGGCGTGGTTGGAGATGGCTGACGCCGCGCTCGACGATGCGCCGGCGTGCCGCAAGCTTGCCGGGGCATTCGCTGAAGGTTTTTGGGGAGAGACCCGTGTTTGAAATTGTCACAAAAACCATTCACGGCGCCGGCGGCCTGCCGGCGTTTCTCGCCACGCCGAGCGGCGGCGGCGCGCAAAAATTTCCGGCCATCGTGCTGATGCACGAACGCTACGGTCTGGTGAAACACACTTGCGATCTTGCCGAGCGCTTTGCCCGCGACGGCTTTGTCTGCATCGCGCCGGATTTCTTTTACAGGTATCCAGACCAGGACGCGCTGCATCGCGGCGACGTCGGCTATCCGATCAAGGACGCCGAATCGAACGAACACATCGCCACGGCGATCGCAGAGCTTGTCAAGCTGCCGCAAGTCGATCGCAGCAAGATCGCGGTCAAAGGCGTATGCCAGACCGGCCGCCATCCGCTGGTGTTCGCCGCCGAGCATCCGATCGCCGCGGCGCTGGTCTGGTACGGCGCGGCGGGCGACAAGGAGTGGAAGGCCAACGAGCAATTTCCAAAACCGCTCGATGACGTGATCGCGCGTGTCGATTGCCCGGTGCTCGGCATTTTCGGCGAGGCTGACCACGTGATCTCGCTCGCCGACGTGCGGCGGCTGCGCGACAGTTTTGACCGCCACGACAAGACCTATACGATCAAAGTCTATCCCGGCGCGCCCCACGGCTGGCTCAACGACACCATGCCGGGTCGCTATCGCCGCGATGCGGCCGAGGCGGCTTGGGCGTTTCAGCTGGCGTTTCTCAAGAAGGTATTCGATCCGGGCTACGACAAATCGCGCCGCGTGCAGATTTACGAATCCGAGCACGCCGCCGATTACGATTTCACGAAAAACAAGCGCCTGGCGTGACGGCGCTTCACCCAGGATGAACTACCGCTTGCTCTTTGCCATCCTCTCCACCGCCTTCTTCGAGCAGGTGGTCATCACCATTGCCCGCGTCGCCACCACCTATCGCGCCGTCGAGCTTGATCTCTCCGTCGTCTGGATCGGCATCATCACCGCGGTCTACGCCGTGCTGCCGATCGTGATCGGCGTGCCGCTCGGGCGCTTTATCGATCGCGGCTATGACGCCGTCACCACCTGGATCGGCGCCGCTCTCTTGATCGTCGGTTGCGCCGGCTTCGTGCTGGTCCCGAGCCTGGCGGGCATTCTGATCGCGACCGCGATCATCGGCACGGCGCATCTGTTGTTCGTGGTCAGCCAGCAGATCCAATGCACGCGATGCGGCACCGGGCCGGGCGCCATGGAACGCGCCATCGGCAATTACATGGTCGCCAATGCGGCGGGGCAGGGCGTCGGCCCCTATATCATCGCGCTGGCCGGCGGCTCGGCCAGCGTGCCGCCGACGCAGTTCTTGTTCATGTTGAGCGTCGGCTTCGCCGTGTTGACGGCGGCCTGCGCCGCTCTAACGCGATCGTCGGGCGCGCACAAATTGCCGGTCGACCGCGCCAAGGTGCCGCTGCGCGAGCTGATGTTCGCTCCCGGCCTGACCACGATCATCGTGGTCAGCGTCGTCACCGTGGTGGCGCAGGATCTGATCGTCGTCTACCTGCCGCTGCTCGGCGCCGACCGCGGCATGAGCGTCGATGCGGTCGGCACGCTGCTCGCCATCCGCGCCGCCGCCTCCACGGTGTCGCGGCTGATCTACGCGCGGCTGCATATCGCCTTCGGCCGCATCCCGCTGACATTGATCAGCACGTTCGTCAGTGCCGTTGCCTATTCGCTATTGGCATTTCCCTTGCCGCTGCCGCTGTTGTCTGCCGCCATTGCGGTTGCCGGATTCGCGCTGAGCATTTCGATCACCGCCAGCATCGCCGGCGTGCTCGCCATCGCTAGCGGCGGCGCCATCGGCACGGCGAATTCGCTGCGCACCATGGCGAGCCGCATCGGCCAGTCGATCATTCCGATCGTGGCGAGCCTGGTTGCGGCGGCTGTCGGCACCGGCAGCATTTTCGTGCTGATCGGTATCAGCCTTGCCGCGTCCGGCGCCGCCGTCCGTTTCGACAGCAAGCGCACCGATTCGTCGGCGCGCTAACGGGTTTCGTTTTTCTTTCCAGGCTTGCGCTGCCCGGCCGGTGCGCGCGGCAGACCCGGCAGTGCTCCGGGCTGCCGCTGCAAGGTCGGCCGCGCGCCGGGCTGCCGTTGCAGCGTCGGCACATTCGGTCGGCCGCCGGGCGGCGCGGCGCCGGGCTGTTGCGGCGGAGTGGGCGGTGTACCGGGCTGCAATTGCGGCGCCGGTGGCTGCGGCAATGTCGGCACGTTCGGTCGGCCGCCGGGCGGCGCGGCACCTGGCTGCTGCGGCAGAGTGGGCCGTGCACCAGGCTGCAGTTGCGGCGTCGGCCGCGCGCCGGGTTGCTGCTGCAGCGGTGGCCGCGCGCTTGGCGATGGCAACGGCTGTCCGCCGGGCACCGTCCGCAGCTCAGGCCGCTGCTGCGGCAATCCGGGCCGCTGCTCGCGTCCCGGCGACTGGCCCGGCCGCTGCTGATTGAGTTGATTGGGCCGCAGCGGATTGCGCTGCTGCTGGAACGTCGGGCGCTGCTGATTGATCTGGCGGCCCACCGTCCGCGCCGCAAATGTCTGGCGCACGAAGGTGCGGTCGCGCTCGGCTTGCTCCCGGGAAATCTGCAACGGCGCAGCGCTGAAGCGCCCGCCCGCTCCGGGCCGGATCGCAAATCCGGTGGCGCCGCGCGACAGGATGCCGAGCTGCGCGCCGTCGCGGCCGAAAACTTCGATGCGGCCGACCCGGCCGTCGGCGTCGGGATAGAGCTTGACGGAGACCTGGCCGCCGGCCGCGCCGCCCTCGGGCACCTCGACCAGACCGGTGGTGCCGCGAATGCCGAGCGACGAGGTCGGCGTATCGATCTTCATATTGCCGGTATGGGCGATCTCGGCGGCGACGAAAGCCGCGGTGCCGCGCACGACGTTGAACACCGCGGCATTGTTGGCGCCGCCGTCCTGATAGACGAATTCGTCCACCGCAAGCCGCGTGTTCGGCTTCAGCGTGAACGTGGTCTCGTCGTCGAAGGTGATGCCGAGCGTGCCGTCAACGTTGGTTTGCAGGACGTCGTTTTTGTAGACCGGGTCGCGCAGCGCAAGCGCACTGGTGGCATTGTTGCGCGTGACCGAGGCGCCGCCTTGCAGGGTCGCGATGCTGCCGACCGGATCGGGAGCTTGCTGCGACGTTGGCGCAGCAGGTTGGCTCGCGGCCGGCGGCGACGGTGGGGTGACAGGCGGCGTCGGCGGTGCCGACGCTTGCGCCAGACGCGCCGGCCCCGGCGCATCCGCTTGCGCGTGCGCGCCCGCGCCCAAAACCATGACGCTGCCCAAGATGAGCATCGTCAATGCGATCTTGGGGCAGGCCATTGAGGACGCTCTATGGATTGGGCGCAATTCTCAAGTGTCGCCGATCTTGCAGCGCATGAAAACGACTTGTCCAGCAGCATGGGTCCGGATTCCGGCGACAGTTGGACCCCTCGTGCGGACGCGCGTAGCGCTGGTATAATCATGCCGGGCGGTGAGGGACTTAAGCACCATGCTTGCGGAAGAACGGCGACGGCGCCTTAAGGCCGCCATGCACGAGGCCGGCATCGGCTACATGGTGCTCTACGGCAATGCCTGGCAGGGCGATTATCTGCGCTATGGCGCCGATTTTGGCATTCTCGAAGGCCACGGCATCGCATTGGTCGCCGCCGACGGCGAGGTCGAATTGTTTCTCGACAGCGCCACCGACGCCGAGCGCGCCGAGCTCGAAGCGCCGCAAGCGAAGGTGCATCTCGCTCCGGACATTGCGCGCGTCGTCGGCGCGCGGCTCGATCGCGTCGCCAATGCGCGCATCGCCGCCGCGCCGCGCCGTTTCCTGCCGCGCTGGCTCGCCGACGCGACGCGAACATTCAAGCTCGACGATGCCACCGCCGTCCTCGACAAGCTGCTCATGCACAAAAGCGTCGGCGAAATCGCTGCGGTGCGCCGCGCCGCGCAAATCGCCGACGAGGCCTATGTCGAGTTTTTGCGCGCGGTGCGGCCGGGGCGGCGGCAATTCGAGATCGTGGCCGATATCGAAGCCCATCTGCGCCGCAATGGCTGCCCGGACAATTTCATGATCATCGGCTCCGGCGGCAAGGATGTGTTCGGCATGACGCCGCCGTCCGAGCGCCGCATCGCCGTGGGCGACCTGGTCACGACCGAGTTGACGCCCGCCGTCGAAGGCTACTTCGCGCAGATCTGCCGCACCTTGGTGGTCGGCAGAGCGACCGAAGCGCAGCGCCGCGCCTTCGCCGTCTTCGTCGAGGCGCTGGAGGCCGGCATCGCCGCGGTGCGGCCGGGCGTGCGCGCCGCTGACGTGGCGAAAGCCGAGAACGATGTTTTTCGCAAATACGGGCTCGGCGAATACACCACCAGCCAATGGACCCGGGTGCGCGGCCACGGCATGGGCCTGTTCGCCGATTCCAAGCCGCATATCCTGGAAGACGTCGACACCGTGCTCGAGCCCGGCATGACACTGATCGTGCATCCCAACACCTACCATCCCGACGCCGGCTACATCGTGCTCGGCGACGCCATCGTCGTCACCGCGGATGGCGCCGAGGTGTTGTGCAAGACACCGCGCCAATTGTTTGAAGTCGCCGCGTGAGTGAGAAGAAGAAAAGCCAATGCGCCGCGGCTTGATCGCCCGTTCTCTCGTCGAATTGCCCGACGCCGTGTTCGACGCGCGGCTCGGTCGCGTGCGCGCGGCGATGCGGACGGCGGAGCTCGACGCCCTCGTCATCTACACCAACAATACGCGGCCGGCCGGTGTGTCGTGGCTCGTTGGCTTCGTGCCGTACTGGTCGGAAGCGGTGCTGGTGGTGCCGCGCGAAGGCGGGCCTTATCTGGTCGCGGCGCTGAGCTTTCGCGTCAAATCCTGGATCGAGCGGGTCAGCCGCGTCGCCGACGTTCTGCATACGCCGCGCATCGGGCTGAAGGCGGCGCAGCAGATTGCGACCGTGCGGGCCAATGCCGCCGTGGGGGTCGTCGATTTCGATGGCCTTCCGGTCGGCATCGCCGACGATTTGCGCGAGGGCGGTCCCGGACTCATGCTGCGCGACGCGAGCGGGCTGTTCGCGTTGTTGCGCGCGGTGGCCGATCCGGCGGACATCGCGCTGGCGACAAAAGCCGCCGCGATCGGCCGTCATGCGCTCGCTGCCGCTGCAGGCGAAAATCTCAACGCCATGATCGCCGCCGTCGAGAGCGAAGCGCGCCGGCTTGGCGCGGAAGAAATCTACCTCGCCGCGGCTCCCGATCTCGGCCGCGATGCCCGGTTCAAACGCATCGAGGGCGAGGCAGCGCTAGGCAAGAGCTTCGCGCTGCGCGCAACGGTCGCCTACAAGGGAACGTGGGTCCGTCTTGTGCGCTCGATCGGTGAAGCCGCGATCATGCAGGAGGCCGCGGCGTGCTTTGCGCAGGCCGTCGCGTCATTGCCTAGCGATCATGGATTTGCCGGCTTTCGCTCCTGGCTGGTCGAAGGCTGCCGCATGGCGCAGCCGCTCGATCCGCTGATCGGCTCGCGCCTTAGCGACGGACATCCGCCGCTGCCGGGGGCGCTGGTTTCGGTGCAGGCGACGCTTGCGGTTGACGGCCAAACGGTGCTGCTCGGCGCACCGGCTCTGATCGGTCAATCCGGCGAAGCCGCGAGCCTGATCGCCGACCCGCTCTACGATTGACGCTTTTCAGCTCGACGGCGACGCTCCGCTCTGCACCTGCAACTCGCGCAGCCGCTGGTTCTCGCTCATGCGCCGCTTGCCTTCGGCATCGATGGCACGCGCCAATTCGGGATGATGCGCCGTCAAGGTACGGAAATCGGCGAGATCGAGGATCAGAAGCGTCGACGCCAGCGTCGTCACCACATTGGCGCTGCGGACCGAATCGCCAAGTAACGCAAGCTCGCCGAAGAATGATCCCGTCGCCAGGCGAACCGGCGTCGGTTTGACATCGACTTCGACTTCGCCGTCGGCGATGAAATACATGCAATCGCCGACCCGGCCGCGGCGGATCACCGCGGTCCTGGCCGGCACTTCGAGTCGCCGCAGCATATGGGTGATCTCGGCGATTGCCGACGGGTCGAGCGTCTGGAAGAAGGGCACCTTGCTGACGAGATCCCAGGTCTGGATGAAATTGCGCCGCCGGCTTTCGGCGGCAAAACCGGTGGCCAGAATACCGGTCCACAATCCGAATGTGGCGATGCCGCAGATCATGACGAAGGCGCCGAGCAGGTGGCCCAAATGGGTGCGCGGCACCTCGTCGCCATATCCGGTCGTGGTCAGCGTTACCACCGCCCACCACAGCGACTGCGGCAGCGAGCCGAAGGCCGCGGGCTGCTCGTCGCGCTCCAGCACATGCATGGCGGCGGACGACAGGAACAGCACGATCAGGAACAGCGCCAGCACGCTGGCGAGCGGACGCGCCTCGAGCACGAATACGCGCGCGAGCTGGGCGAAGCCGGGCGAATTCTGCGCCAGCTTGAGCACCCATAACGATGCCAAAAGCCACGCCGTCGGCTGCGCGACGCCGTAAACGAGCGCAAGCGGGACCGGAAAAATCGCGATCAGGTCGACGAAGCCCGAAGCCGACAGCAGGTAGCTTCTGGCTTTACCGGCCTGAAACGCGGCCTGGGCGCGGACATAGCCCTCGACCGCAAAATATGCCAGACAGCACCACAGGCACGCGCTCAGCCAGAAACTGGCCGACTTCTGCAAATCCGATACCGTGAACGCCGTCATGGCGGCGAGCCCGATGGCCAGCACGGACATGCGGCCAAGCGACGATGCCCCGAAACGGCGAAGCGGCGCGGTATAATGCGCGAGATTCGTAAGCACGTTCGGCAGCGTCACGCGGGTCTCTTCGGTGGCCTCAAGCGAGTGTGGTCCTGGACCCACCCTTGCCAATAAATTACGCCGTGGACATGCGAACGGCCAGTCGAATTTGTCACATGGTTGGGGTGTAGGGTCCCGGCCAGTGAGGCAATTGGCACTGGATTAACGGCGGGTTGCTTGCAGTTGAGAATTTCCCGCCGCGTCCCCATTGCGGCGCTGGCGGGGTGGTGGAGGGTGACTATGCAATTCATGCATTGGAATGAGCTTTTCAACGCCTGTGCTGCGCTCTTCATCGTGGCGACCGCCTCGTCGAAGACGATGGTGCCGCTGCGCATCCTCTCCATCGTCGCCAATTGCTTTCTGATCTTTTCCTACGCGGTGACGCACACCTATATCCTGCTGGCGCTGCAAGCCATAACGTTGCCGGTCAACGGCTATCGTCTCTACCAGATGGTCGCCCTGATCAGGAACGTACGCGAGTCGGTGCGCGGCAACACCTCGATGGACTGGCTCAAGCCCTTCATGACCGGGCGTCACTTCAAGAAGGGCGACATCCTGTTCGCCAAGGGCGAACCGGCGAACGAGATGTTCTGCACGGTGACGGGGCGCTACCGTCTGCTCGAGCTCGGCATCGAGCTGCAACCCGGTCAGGTCGTCGGCGAGCTGGGGATGCTGGCGCCCGACAACCGGCGCACCGCGACGCTCGAATGCATCGAGGACGGCGAGGCGCTGTCGATCACCTATAAGCAGGTCGAGCAGCTCTACTACCAGAATCCGACCTTCGGCTTCTACTTCTTGCGTCTGGCGACGGCACGGCTGTTTGAAAATATCAGCAAGATGGAAGCCGAGCTGGCGCGGCTGCATGCGGCGCAAACATGAGGCGGTGGTGTGCGCGAGCGCAAACGAACGGGTATCGGGCTGCCGGCAAATCCCGACCGATGCCGCGGAATCCTTGTTGGAGGCGCGAATTTGCGCTAACGCACGCGGCCGCGCTTAATTTCCCATCCCAATGCCGTTAGACTGACTGCTCGACTCGAAGACCTCCGCCCCCTCGTTTTTCGGGAACGCCATGGCAGGAAAGCAGATTTCACGCCTCGAACTGGCGGGCTTTTTGCTCAGCCCGTCGCTGTTCGTGATGATCGTCCTGATGGTGGTCGAGGCCATGCTGGCGGCGGCGACGACCTGGTTCGTCATCAATGCCGGGCAGAAGGTCGCCGTCGGCCATTTCCTGGTCGGCGATCTGATCTGGATCCTGACCGCGCAATCGGCGGCCTACGTGGTCGGCGTCATCAGCTGGGTGTTCGCCGAACGGGCCGGCTACCGCGGTTTTGGCAAGTTCATGCTGCGCTTTGCGCGCGAGAACCGCGGCAAGGTCAAGCTGTTCGGCGACAAGCCGTCGCGCGAGCAGGTCGAGCCGTTCCTCACCGGCGAGACGTTTCAGGTTTTTTTCAATGTCATGTACGAGCTGGAATTTGCCCTGAAGCTGTTCCTCGGCCTGGTCTTCAATTCCATCGTGCTGGGCGCGGAGATCGACGCCAGCCTGCCGTTCGCCTATGTCGGCGCCTTCGGCGTGTTGTTGCTGATGCAATGGGTGCTGCAGAAGCCGATCGCGCGCACCTATCTGGAAAACCAGCGCATGAACAACCGCATCACCGCGCAGGGCTATACCGCGTGGGACAACGTGTTCAGCGGCAACAGCTACAATCTCCGCCTGTGGCTTTCAGGCTTCAAGAGCCGGCTGCGCGAAGGCTTGACGGCGCAGATCCGCGCCATCGTGGCGCGCGAAGGCATGAGCGCGATGAGCGGCATCGTCAGCCTCGCCATCGTGTTCGCAACCGTCACCGTGGTGGCGTTGGAAAACGTCGGCAATACCGCGCTGCTGGTCGGGCTCGCCACGACGCTGCCGCGGCAGATCGAGATGACCTACGAGCTGCATCTGCTCGCCTCGGGCTGGAACGATTTCATCGCGATCTGGACGCGGTTCGGCGGCGTCGCCGCCAACATGCTGCCGCAGCCGGATCCGGATTTCGACAAGCGCATCAAGTTCGACCGGCTGGTGTTGCGGGAAGGCGACGGCGCCCATGTGGTGTCGTCGGTCGGCGACGCGTTGCAGATCGCGCTTGCCCACCCGACCGGCCGCGTCAATGTGCGCGGCGGCAACGGTTCCGGCAAATCATCTCTGCTGGCCAGCCTGAAGACCGAGATGAGGAAGCGCGCCTATTACTGGCCGACCACCGACCGGCTCGCGTTTCAGTTCACCGGCGGCGTGGTGCCGGTCGACGTCGAAGGTGACGACGAGGACGACGATGATGTGGTCGTCGTTGCCGACGCAATGCACAAGAAGCTCGGCTACTCCTCCGGCGAGCTGCAGCTCAAATCGCTCGAAGAGATCGTCAATGCGACCGACGCGCAGGTCTATCTGCTCGACGAATGGGACGCCAATCTCGACGCCGCCAACAAGGCCAAGGCGGACGCGCTGGTGGACACGCTCGCGGCGCGCGCGCGTGTCGTCGAGATTTCGCATCGCGACCGGCCGGCGTAGCGCTACACCCCCAACGCCCCGCGCACGCGCTCGGGCGAGAACGGCAATTCGTGCAGCCGCACGCCGGTGAGCGCGGCGATGGCATTGCCGACCGCGCAGGCCACCAGCGGCACGCCTTCCTCGCCGCCGCCGGTCGGATGGTTGTCGGTCGACACCACCTTGACCTCGATAGGCGGCACGTCGGACATGCGCGCGACTTCGTAGTCGCTGTAGTTCGATTGCAGCACGTGGCCGTCCTTGATGGTGATTTTTTCGCGCAGCACCGAGCCCAGCGCATAGACGATGCTGCCCTCGGTCTGCGCGGCAAGATTGCGCGGTTGCACGGCGATGCCGGCATCGAGCGCGGCCCAAAAATTGAGCACCTTGATCTTGCCGGTCTTGCGGTCGAGCGAGACCTCAGCGACGCCGGCGGCGAGCGTGTCGTCCTTCACCATGGTGCCGATGCCGAGCGCGGTGCCGTCACGCTGGCGCGACCAGTCGGACATTGCGGCGACGGTGCGAATGAGATGCTGCATGCGCGGCACGCCCTCGGTGAGATCGAGGCGGAATGCCAAGGGATCCTTGCCGAGGTCCTTGGCGATGTCGTCGACGAAACTTTCGATCGCGAAGGCGTTGTGGCCGTTGCCGACGCCGCGCCACGGCGACAGCCGCGCGCCGCGGTTCTCGATGACGTGCTCGGCGAGCTTGTTGGCGATCGGATATTGCGGGATCGGCGAGCCCTTCATCACGATGCGGTCCTGCCGCGGCCTTGGATCGCCGGAGACATAGGCCACGACGGATTCGGCAACGACCCGGTGATGCCAGGCGACGAGCTTGCCGACCTCGTCGAAGCCGGCCTCGATGTGATGCGCCGTCGCCGGGCGGAATTTGCCGAACGTGATGTCGTCTTCCCGGGTCCAGATCAGCTTCACCGGCAGGCCGACCGCCATGGACAGGCGGACCGCGTCATACACGGTCTCGTGGTTGCCGCGCCGGCCAAAACCGCCGCCGAGGAAATGCTGATGCAGCACGATCTTTGAGCGCTCGGTCTGCAGCATGCGGGCGACGCCGTTGAGCAGGCTGGTCGCCGCCTGGGTGCCGACCCAAAGCTCGGCCGATTTGCCGTCGGCGGCCACGGCGGCAGTGGCGTTCATCGGCTCCATCTGCGCGTGATAGACATAGCGGGTGCGATATTCGCCGCGGAACACGCGCTTGGCGCTCGCCAGCGCCGCCTTGGCGTCGCCCTTGTTCTCGAAAGCCACGCCGTCGCGAGTCTTGTCGCGGCCGATCGCCGCAAACTCTTCAAGCGCTTGTTCGCTGTCGAGATGGGCGCCCGGTGCGTCGCCCCAGGTCACCTTGAGCAGGCTCTTCGCCGCTTGGGTTCCTTCGACCGTGGTGCCGATGACGCCGACGCCTTCGGGCAGTTTCACGACGTCGGTGACGCCCGGCACTTTGCGGGCGCGGCTGTCGTCGACGTTAAGCGGCGCGCCGCCGGGATAGGGCGATTGCAGCACGGCGGCATAGACCATGCCCGGCACCTGGACGTCCATGCCGTATTGGGCCGCGCCTTTGACTTTGAGCGGCACGTCGACGCGCGCGATGTCCTTGCCGATGAGGCGAAAACTTGCCGTTGGCTTGAGATCGCTCTCGGCGATCTTCGGCAGTTCGGCGGGTGCGATCGCAAAGGCGGCGATCTCGCCATAGCCGATGCGGCGGCCCGAGGCCTTGTGCACGACGACGCTCGGTTCGGTCACAAGCTCGCCGACCGGCACCGCCCATTTCGCCGCGACCGCATCGAGCAGCACGCGGCGCGCCTGCGCGCCGGCCATGCGCAGCGACGTGAAATAGCCGGTCACCGACGCACTCGCCGAAGTCTGGAAGGTGTAATTGTATCCCGGATTGCCGAATTTCTTGTCGTCCCATTCGGTTGGAAACACCGGCCTGACCTTGCTCCAGTCGGCATCGAGCTCTTCGGCGATGATGACCGGTAGGCTGGTGAGCGAGCCTTGGCCCATCTCGGCTGCCGGCGCGACCATGGTGATGGTGCCGTCGGGCGCGATCGTCAGCCAGACATTCGGCGTATAGGCCGCCGGCGCGTCGGCGAACGCGTCATCGATGACGGAGAGCGCGTCGGGCGCGATCGCCAGCGTCAAGCTCAGCCCGGCCGTAGTTTTGAGAAAGTTGCGGCGGTTCACTGCGGAAATCTTGCTGTGCTGATTCATGGCTCAGCCCTCCCGCGCCGCGCGCGCGATGGCGCTGATGATTTTCAGATAGGTGCCGCAGCGGCAGATATTGCCGTCCATGTGTTCGACGATGTCGTCGCGCGACGGATTTTTGTTGACTGCGAGCAGCGTCGCCGCCTGCATGATCTGGCCCGATTGGCAGTAGCCGCATTGCGGCACCTGCTCGGCGATCCAGGCCTTTTGCAGCGGATGGCTGCCGTCAGCCGATAAACCTTCGATGGTGGTCACGGCCTTGCCCGCGGCCAGCGACAGCGGCATCGCGCACGAGCGCACCGCCTCGCCGTCGATATGCACCGTGCAGGCGCCGCAGGCGGCGATGCCGCAGCCGAATTTGGTGCCGGTCAGTTTGAGATGCTCGCGCAGCACCCAGAGCAGCGGGGTATCGGGCGCGGCATCGACCTCGTGCTGTTGTCCGTTGACGGTCAAGACAACCATAGGGCGTCTCCCTGGGCTTGACGTTTGCGCAGGCACGCACGGCGCGCGAACCGCCTTTATTGCTTTCGGCATCGCCGCCAGGCGAGGCGGCATTATCGCGCAAATCGGTTGCCTCCGACAGCCGGTCTGCGTTCTGCCGACCGATGCCGGCCCGGCCGCCGCCGTCACCGGGCCATTGTGACGGCCGTCACTGCGTTGCCGGCAAAACTCGCGATAAATCGCGCTAAAATCGCGCCTGCGGCGTTGGTATCGCCGTGGCGGCACGGCGCTCAGTTGCGTATGATCGGCGCGGGTTCAAGCCGTGGTGGGTCCGATGAAACGGCGCGGCAAGGCTGGCAAGGCAGCGGATTTGCGGCGCCCGAAAGCGGCCGGCCGTAAGCGCATTGCTGTCGCCAAGCCAAAGTCCCAGCCGCGCCCTGGCACTGGCGGCCTGGAAGAGCAGCTCTACTGCAACAGACGGGAATTGAACGAGGCCTTGCAGCAGCAGGCCGCGACGTCCGAAGTGCTGCGCCTGATCAGCGCGTCGCCCGACGATTTGCGGCGGGTCTTCTCGGTCATCCTGGAAAGCGCCACCCGCCTCTGCCAGGCCAATTTCGGCACGCTGTATCTTGCCGAAGGCGACTTTTGCCGCGTGGTGGCGATGCACAACGCGCCGCCCGCGTTCATTGAATTCAGGCGTCGCGAACCGCTGGCGCCCACCACCGGCACCACCGTGCTGGCGCGCGTAGCGAAGACGAAGCGGCCCATCCAGGTTGCCGACATGGCAGCGGAGGCGGCGTCTCGCAACAATCCGCACGAGCGCCGCTTCGTAAAGCTGACCCGAGTGCGCAGCCTGGTCACCGTGCCGATGCTCAAGGACAAAGCGCTGATCGGCGTGATCACCGTCTATCGCCAGGACGTTCGTCCCTTCACCAAGGCGCAGGTCGATCTGCTGACGAGCTTTGCCGCGCAGGCCGTCATCGCCATCGAGAACGCGCGGCTGCTCAACGAGCTGCGTCAGCGCACCGACGATCTCACCGAGTCGCTGGATCAGCAGACGGCGACGTCGGAGGTCCTCCGCGTCATCAGTTCGTCGCCCGGCGAGCTCGATCCCGTCTTCCAAGCCGTGCTGGAGAATGGGTGCCGAATTTGCGATGCAAAGTTCGGAATATTGTATCTTTGCGAGGGCGATAAATTCCGTCCCGCCGCCATTGCGAGCGCCTCGCCCGAATTCGAAACATTCGTCAAGAAACGCGGCACGTTCAGGCCTCATCCGAAACAGCCGCTTGGATGGGTGTCGCGGACCAAGACCGTGTTCCAGACGTTTGCCGGCGCCAAGGACGGGCCGAGTACTGCCGCATTCGAACTGGGCGGCGCGCAAGCCTTCATCAGTGTGCCAATACTCAAGAAGACCGAGTTGATAGGTGCGATCAACATCTTTCGTCGGGAAAGGTTGTCTTTTACCGACAGGCAGATCGCCTTGGTGCAGAGCTTCGCCGCGCAAGCGGTGATCGCCATCGAGAACGCGCGGCTGCTCAACGAATTGCGCCAGCGTACCGACGATCTCTCCGAATCGCTGGAGCAGCAGACGGCGACCTCGGACGTGCTCAAGGTCATCAGCCGATCGACGTTCGATTTGCAGGTCGTGCTCGAAACGCTGATCGAGTCGGCAGCCAGGCTCTGCCGTGCCGACAAGGCGTCATTCCGGCTGGCGCGGGGTGAATTTTTCCATCATGCCGCGAGCTACGGCTACACGGCGGAGCAGGGCCGCTACATGGCCGAGCATCCCGTTCCGGCAAAGCCGGACCGGGGGTCGACCGTCGGCCGCGTTCTGGTTGAGGGCAAGGCCGTTCAAATCGAAGACACCAAAGGCGATCCCGAATTCCGTGTGACCAATGTTCCCGGCTTCGAAAACGTCCATACCACGCTCGGTGTGCCGTTGCTGCGCGAAGGCAGGCCGGTCGGCGTCCTGGTGATGATGCGCAGCCGGATCGAGCGTTTCACCGAAAAACAGATCGAACTACTCACCACCTTCGCCGACCAGGCGGTCATCGCGCTGGAGAACGTGCGGCTGTTCGAGGCGGAGCAACAGCGCACCCACGAGCTTACCGAGGCGCTCGAACAGCAGACGGCGACGTCGGAAGTGCTGAAAGTCATCAGTTCTTCGCCGGGGGCGTTGGAGCCGGTTTTCGCTGCAATATTGGAGAATGCCACCCGCATTTGCGAGGCCAAGTTCGGCAATCTGGTGCTGTACGACGGCGAGGTGTTCCGGCGCGTCGCCCTTCATAACGCGCCGCCGGCATGGGCCGCCGACCAACAGCGCGACCCGCGCCGCCGCCGTGAAGACGCGCCATTGCTTTATCGGCTCGCCGACACGAAGGAGGCCGTGCATGTCCCAGATCTCGCGGAGGAGCGCGACGACAACCTGACAAAGTTTACGGGTGCCCGATCTCTCGTTCTCGTCCCCATGCTCAAAGAAGGTGAGTTGATCGGAGGCATCGGCGTTTACCGCCAGGAGGTCCGGCCGTTTTCCGAAAAGCAGATCGCGCTTCTGAAAAACTTCGCCGCCCAAGCGGTCATTGCCATCGAGAACACGCGGCTGCTCAACGAACTGCGGCAATCGCTGGAGCAGCAGACGGCGACGGCGGACGTGCTGCGCGTCATCAGTTCGTCGCCGGGCGAGCTTGCGCCGGTGTTTAGCGCCATGCTGGAGAACGCGGTGCGCATCTGCCAGGCCGGGTTCGGAAACCTGTGGCTGCGCGAGGGAGACAGCTATCGCATCGCCGCGACTCACGGCGCGCCCGCCGCGTATCGGGATTACCTGCGCCGCGAGCCGACTATCGTCCCCGGTCCGAGCGTTGCGCTTGGCCAAATTTTGCAGACCAAACAGACGCTTCAAGTCGCCGACGTGACGTCGGCTCCGAACTACGGCGATAAATTGCGCATCGCCACAATCGAGCTTGCCAGTGCTCGGACGCTCATCGTGGTACCGATGCTCAAAGACCGCGACGTGATCGGCGCGCTCGCCATCTACCGTCAGGAGGTTCGTCCGTTCACCGACAAGCAGATCGATCTGGTGCAGAACTTCGCCGCCCAGGCCGTCATCGCCATCGAGAACACGCGGCTGCTCAACGAGCTACGTCAGCGCACCGATGATCTCAGCGAGGCGCTGGAGCAGCAGACCGCGACCTCCGAAGTGCTCAAGGTGATCAGTTCCTCGCCGGGCGCGCTCGAACCGGTGTTCCAGGCGCTGCTCGCCAACGCCACGCGGATTTGCGGGGCCAATTTCGGCATCATGACCTTGTACGAGGGCGGGCCGTTCCGCGCCGTGGCGCTGCACAACGCGCCGCCGGGATTCGCCGAAGCGCGCCGGCAAGAGGCGCTGTTCTGGCCGGCCCCGACCAACCCGTTGGCGCGGGTCGCCGCCACCAAGCAGATTCAGCATATTCTCGACGTGCGGAAAGACGAATCCTATTTGTCCGGCGAGCAAGCGGCCAAGATCATCGCCGAACAAGGCGGCGCCCGCAGCCTGATCGACATTCCGATGCTCAAGGATGGCGAGCTGGTCGGTGTGTTCGGCATCTATCGCCAGGAGGTGCGGCCGTTCACCGCCAAACAGATCGAGCTCCTGCAAAACTTCGCCGCCCAGGCCGTCATCGCCATCGAGAATACGCGGCTGCTCAACGAACTGCGTCAGCGCACCGACGATCTGAGCGAGTCGTTGCAACGGCAGACGGCGATGTCCGAGGTGCTCGGTGTCATCAGCAGTTCGCCGGAGGATATCCAGCCGGTCTTTCAGGCGATCGTCGAGAGCGCGGCGCGATTGTGCGAAGCGGATAATGCTTCGATATTCCGGGCTGAAGGCGAGTTTGTGCGTCACGTGGCAGCTCATGGACGACTTGCCACGATCGACGTCGGTGAAGGCAGACCGCTGGCGCCGGGTTCGATGAGTGGCCATGTGATCATGCGCCGAGAAACGATTCACATTTCCGACGCACTCGCGGTCGCCGAGGCCGTCCTGCCCGAAAACCGTGAGGCTCTCGAGCGTGCGGGCATACGCACCATACTGGGCGTGCCGCTGCTGCGCGGCGATACCGCGCTCGGCGCCATCGTATTGCGGCGGATGGTAGTCCGTCCGTTCTCCGACAAGCAGATCGAGCTCATTGAGAACTTCGCCGCCCAGGCGGTCATCGCTATCGAGAACACGCGGCTGCTCAACGAATTGCGCCAGCGCACCGACGACCTCAGCGAATCACTGGAGCAGCAGACTGCGACGAGCGAAGTGCTGAAGGTGATCAGCCAGTCCGCCTTCGACCTGCAGCCGGTGTTCGATGCGATAGCCGAGAACGCCGTCAAACTGTGCGAAGCCGAAAGGGCCTTCATCTTCCGATTCGACGGGGAATACCTGCGCGCGGTGGGGTACTACAATGTCGGCCCCGAGGTTCGGCAGTTCGTCGATCAGAACCCGATCGCCCCCGGGCGCCACAGCATTTCGGCACGCGCTGCCCTTGAGCGACGAACGGTGCACATCGCTGACGTTCAAGCCGATCCCGATTATGCGTATGCCGTGCGGGATGTGGACCTGATCCGGACGATACTCGCAGTCCCGATTCTCAAAGGCGACGACCTGGTTGGAATCATCACCATCTATCGCCTCGAAATCAAACCGTTTACTGATAAACAGGTCGCACTTATTGAGACCTTCGCCGACCAAGCCGTCATCGCCATCGAGAATACGCGGCTGCTCAACGAATTGCGCCAGCGCACCGACGATCTCACCAAATCGCTGGAGCAGCAGACCGCCACGTCCGAGGTTCTTCAGGTCATCAGCTCTTCGCCGGGTGATCTGGAGCCGGTATTCCAGGCCATGCTGGCGAATGCGACGCGCATCTGCGAAGCCAAGTTCGGTACCCTGTTCCGTTTCGACGGCAAGGACTTTCACCCGGCAGCGCAATTCAATACGCCGCGCGACTTGCTCGAAGCGCAAACGCAGCGCTTGCCGATTCAGCCAACGCCTGGCGGCCCAATTGATCACGTCATGCGGACTAAGCGGGTGTACCACAGCGCCGACGCAGCCGCTGAACCTGTGGCCAGCTTGGCGGCCAAGCTCGCCGGCGCGCGATCCCTCGTCGCCGTGCCAATGCTCAAGGACGATGCGCTGGTTGGGGTAATCTTGATCTACCGCCAAGAGGTTCGTCCCTTCACCGACAAGCAGATCGAATTGCTGAAAAATTTCGCCGCCCAGGCCGTCATCGCCATCGAGAACACGCGGCTGCTCAACGAGCTGCGGCAATCGCTGGAGCAGCAGACCGCGACGGCGGACGTACTGCGCGTCATCAGCGCGTCGCCCGGCGAGCTGGAGCCGGTGTTCCAGGCCATGCTGGAAAATGCCACGCGCATCTGCGAGGCCAAATTCGGCACGATGTATTTCCGCGAAGGCGATGACTTCCGCGCCGTTGCCATGCACGGCGCGCCGCCGGCCTACGCCGAAGCGCGGCTGCACAAGCTCGTTCATCCAGGTCCGGATACGGGCATCGGCCGCGTCATGGCGACAAAACGGGTTGTCCAGGTCGAAGACGCTTCCGCGGACCGCGGCTATTCCGCGGAAAATCCGATGCGGGTTGCGGCGGTCGAGCTTGGCGGCATTCGCACCTTGCTCTGCGTGCCGATGCTCAAGGACAACGAGGTGGTCGGAGCCATCGCGATCTATCGCCAAGTGGTGCGGCCATTTGCTGACAAGCAGATTACGCTGGTGCAGAATTTTGCCGCCCAGGCCATCATCGCCATCGAGAACACGCGGCTGCTAAGCGAATTGCGGCAATCGCTGGAGCAGCAGACCGCGACCGCCGACGTGCTGCGCGTCATTTCCAGCTCGCCGGGCGAACTGAAGCCGGTGTTTGAGGCGATGCTAGAGAACGCGATGCGCATCTGCGAGGCTGGGTTCGGTCACCTGCTGCTTTATGATGGCGAAAGCTATCACGCCGCGCATTTGCATAATCTGCCGCCGGCCTATCGCGAAATCTGGGAACGTGGGCCGGTACGCCCCAGCCCAAACCTTGCTCTAGGTCGACTCGCGCAGACCAAACAAGTCATTCAGATTCCGGATATCGCTGCTGAGGCAGCCTATCCTGGCGGCGATCCTTTGCGCGTGGCCACCGTTGAACTGGGAGGGGCTCGCACGTTGCTTGCTGTCCCAATGCTCAAGGAAGGCCGTTTTGTCGGTGCTATTGTCATCTACCGCCAAGAGGTCCGGCCGTTTACCGAGAAGCAGATCGAGCTCGTCACGAACTTCGCCGCCCAGGCCGTCATCGCCATCGAGAACACCCGACTTCTCAACGAGCTGCGTCAATCGCTGGAGCAGCAGACGGCGACGGCGGACGTGCTTGGGGTCATCAGCTCGTCGCCCGGCGAGCTTGAGCCGGTGTTCCAGGCGGTCCTGGCGAACGCGACGCGGCTTTGCGAAGCCAATTTCGGCGTGCTGCAATTGAGCGAGGATGGCGGCTTCCGCATGGTGGCGATGCACAATCCGCCGCCTGCCTATGCCGAGGCGCGGCGCCGCCAACCGGTCATCCATCCCGGCCCGCTGACGCCGCCGGCGCGGGTGGCCGCGACCAAACAGTTGCTGCACATCGCCGACCTGACTCAGGAGGCGGCTTACAAGATCCGCGATCCTGCGTCCGTTCGGTTCGTCGAAACAGCGGGTGTGCGCACGCTGCTTGTGGTGCCGATGCTCAAGGACAACGAGATGATCGGTGAAATCAGCGTTTACCGTCAGGAAGTGCGGCCATTCACCGACCGGCAGATCGCGCTGCTGCAAAATTTCGGCGCCCAGGCCGTCATAGCGATCGAGAATACGCGACTGCTCAACGAATTGCGGCAATCACTGCAGCAGCAGACCGCCACCGCCGACGTGCTCAAGGTCATCAGCCGCTCGACGTTCGACCTGCAAACCGTGCTCGACACGCTGGTCGAATCGGCGGCGCGGCTGTGCCGCGCGCACCGCGCCTCGATCACCCTGCCCAGGGAGGGGGTCTATCACCGCGCTGCAAGCTATGGATTTACGGACGAGTTCAAGGCCTATCTGGATCAGCACCCGCTGGCAATTGATCGGGGCAATATTGTGGGTCGTGTGGTGCTTGAGGGCACGATCGTCCATGTGGCGGATGTTCGATCCGATCCCGAATTCACCTTGATCCTTGCGTCGCGGCTTAGCGACACGCGCACGATTCTTGGCGTTCCGATGCTGCGGCAAGGCATGCCGGTGGGCGTTTTGGTGCTGACGCGCGATACTGTGGAGCCGTTCACCGAAAATCAAATCGCGCTGGTCACGACGTTCGCCGACCAGGCGGTCATCGCCATCGAGAACGTGCGGTTGTTCGAGGCCGAGCAGCAGCGCACCGAGGAACTGAGCGATGCGCTGGAGCAGCAGACCGCGACCGCAGACGTGCTCAAGATCATCAGCCGCTCGACGTTCGATCTGCAAACAGTGCTCGACACGCTCGCGGAATCGGCCGTGCGTTTATGCGAAGCCGACATCGCATCGATTCACCGACAGCGGGACGCCAATTACCAGGCCGTTTCGACCTTCGGTGCGGCGGTCGGTCGGGTCGATACGCGCGAGCTCGTTCTCAGCAGCATTCCGTTTGCCGCCGGGCAGGGCAGCATTCTCGGCCGCACAGTGCTCGAGCGCAGACCTGTGCAAGTCGCCGACGTGCTGGCCGACCCCGATTACACGCTGCAAGACGTACAGAGAAAAATCGGGTTTCGCACCATCCTGGGCGTCCCGCTGCTGCGTGAAGGCAATCCCATCGGCGTCATCATATTGATGCGCTTCACCGTGCGGCCGTTCACCGATAAGCAGATCGAGCTCGCGACCACCTTTGCCGACCAGGCGGGCATCGCCATCGAGAACGTCCGCCTGTTCGAGGAGATCCAGGACAAGAGCCGGCAGGTCGAAGAGGCGAGCAAGCACAAATCGCAATTCCTCGCCAATATGAGCCACGAGCTGCGCACGCCGCTCAACGCCATCCTCGGCTACACCGAGCTCATTCTCGACGGCATCTACGGCGACGCGCCGGACAAGATGCGCACAACGCTGGAGCGGGTGCAGTCGAACGGCAAGCATCTGCTCGGCCTGATCAACGACGTGCTCGATCTGTCGAAGATCGAGGCCGGGCAGCTGGTGCTGTCGATCCAGGATTATTCCATCAAGGACGTCGTGCACGGCGTCTACAGCGCGGTCGAGCCGCTGGCGAGCGGCAAGAAGCTCGGCTTCAAGATCGACGTGCCGCCGAACCTGCCGCCGGCGCGCGGCGACGACCGCCGCCTGACCCAGGTGCTGCTCAATCTGGTCGGCAATGCGATCAAGTTCACCGATACCGGCGAGGTTGCCATCAAGGCCGCCGCGTCGAACGGCGCCTACACCATCTCGGTGCGCGATACCGGCCCGGGGATCGCGGAAGCGGACCAGACGAAGATTTTCGACGAATTCCAGCAGGCCGACAGCACGCAAACCAAGGCCAAGGGCGGCACCGGGCTGGGGCTGTCGATCGCCAAACGCATCATCGAAATGCACGGCGGCAAATTGTGGGTCGAGTCCAGCCTCGGCGCCGGTTCGACATTCTCCTTCACGGTGCCGTTGCGCGTCGAACACCAAGCGGAGCAATCATGAGCAAGCGGATTCTCGTGGTCGAGGATCAAGAGGACAATCGCCAGATCCTGCGCGATCTCCTCGCCAGCGCCGGTTATGCCATGAGCGAAGCCGGCGACGGCGAGGCCGGCGTCGCCGCGGCGAAGGCGCAGCGGCCCGATCTCATCCTCATGGACATTCAGCTGCCGCTGCTCGACGGCTACGAGGCGACGCGCCGCATCAAGGCCGACCCCGAACTGAAAAGCATTCCCATCATCGTCGTGACCTCTTATGCCTTGAGCGGCGACGAGGGCAAGGCGCGCGCTGCCGGCTGCGATGCCTATGTCACGAAGCCGTATAGTCCGCGTCAATTATTGGCAAAGATCAGGGAATTCCTGCCGTGACGTCGCAAAGACGTTTCCCGGGCGCAGCGCAGCACGAAGTGGTGCGCTGCAGAACCGGGATCGTTAAGCACTCCGAGTTTGTGACGATCCCGGATCAGCGGTGCACCGCTTCGCGCTGCACCGCATCCGGGAAACGCAAACATATGACGCGAGCATGAACAATCCCGCCCGCATCCTGGTGGTCGACGACAACGAGACCAACCGCGACATTCTGATCACGCGGCTGGAGAGGCACGGTTACCAATTGCTGCAGGCCGCCGACGGCGAAGAAGCGCTGGCGAGCGCCGCGCAGCACAGCCCCGATTTGATCCTGCTCGACGTCGAAATGCCGAAACTCGACGGCTTCGAAGTCTGCCGCCGGCTGAAAAACGATCCGGCCATGCCGTTCATCCCGATCATCTTGGTGACGGCGCGGGCTGCCAGCCAAGATGTGGTCACCGGCCTCGACGCCGGCGCCGACGAATATTTGACAAAACCGATCGATCAGGCGGCGCTGGTCGCGCGCGTGCGCTCGATGCTGCGCGTCAAGGCGCTGCACGACCAGGTGCAGGCCCAGGCCGCCGACCTCGCCACCTGGAACCGCACCTTGGAAGAGCGCGTCAACGAGCAGGTCAGCGAGCTCGACCGCATGAACCGGCTGAAGCGCTTTCTGTCACCGCAGATTGCTCAGCTCGTGGTGTCGTCGGGCGACGACAAGCTTTTGGAAAGCCACCGCCGCGACATCACGGTGGTATTCTGCGACCTGCGCGGCTTCACCGCGTTCGCCGAGAGCGCGGAGCCGGAAGACATCATCGCGGTGTTGCAGGAATATTATCAGTGCCTCGGCGAATCGATCGACCGCTTCGAGGGCACGCTGCAGCATTTCGCCGGCGACGGCCTGCTGATCATCTTCAACGATCCGCTGCCCTGTACCGATCCGGCGTTGCGCGCGGTGCGCATGGCGGTCGAGATGCGGGTGCGGGTCGCGGCGCTGGTGGAGAAATGGCGCCGCTTCGGCCACGAGCTCGGTTTCGGCATCGGCATCGCTTCGGGGCACGCCACTTTGGGCAGCGTCGGCTACGAAGGGCGCTTTCACTATTCGGCGAACGGCACGGTGGTCAATCTCGGCTGCCGGCTCTGCGCCCAGGCCGGCGACGGCCAAATCCTGATCGACGGCCGGGTCCAGCTCGCCGTCGAAGCGGTCGTCTCCACCGAGCCGATCGGCGATCTCGAGCTGAAGGGTTTTCATCGCACCGTGCGCGCCTTTAATGTACGCGACTTGACGGCGTAGGGATTCGCCGGCGCGTCTGCCGAACAAGCAACAGAGGGGGAATCGTGCCCGAGAATATGATCGATGTGATCGGCGAGCTTGCGCTCGCCAACCGCATTCTCGCCCACGAAGGCGTGCTCGACGCCTTCGGCCATGTCAGTGTGCGCCATCCGTCCGATCCCGGACGCTATCTGCTGTCGCGCTCACGCTCGCCGCTGTTGATCGAGCCCGGCGACATTCTGGAATATACGCTCGATTCCGCCCCGGTGCGGCCGGCCAAGGTGCATCTCTACGCCGAGCGCGTCATTCACGGCTGCATCTATCAGGCCAGGAGCGACGTCATGGCGGTGTGCCATCACCACGCGTCCGCCGTCATGCCGTTCTGTATCGCCGGCAGGCCGATCGTGCCGGTGTTTCATCTCGGCGCCGCGATGGGCGAGGAGGCGCCGTTCTGGGACCAGCACGACGAGTTCGGCGACACCAACCTCCTGGTGGTCAAGCCGGAGGAGGGCCGTTCGCTGGCCCGCACGCTCAGCCGGCACTCCGCGGTGCTGATGAACCGCCACGGCGCCACCGTGGTCGGCGGCGGCTTGAAGGAATTGGTCGCGCGCTCGATCTTCATGTGCCAGAACGCCGAGTATCAGATGCGCGCGCTCGCGCTCGGCGCGGCGACGCCGCTGCATCCCGGCGAAACCAGGCTCGCCGGCGTCATCAGCGCAATGCCGAATGTTGTGATGCGCACCTGGGAATATTGGAGCTTGCGGCTCGCCGCCGCGGGGGCCATGCCGCCACGGCGGGGCGCGAAGACGTCGGCGCGGGGCCGCGGCAAAGCACGGCGCCGCCGATAAAGCCTTAGGCGCGGCGCGCGCCGATTTCTCGACACGAACCACGCCGAAAGCGTCACTTAACCGTAACGGCCTGAAGCGTCGGCCTACTTCTTACACGGGCCGTTGTGGACCCAGATCGCGCGAGCGTTCTCGGCGGCGCAATTGTTCGGGTAGGTTATCTTGGCGTGGTTGAGCGGATCCATCCCGCACATCGGCGCAGTGATTAGAGTCGGGGCAAAGCCCTGACAGAATATCACGCAGGTCCCGAGATGGGCGACTTTCGCGCCGTCGGCCTTGGCCGCGCAGGCGTTGTCATAAGACTTCGGGCCGTCCGCCTTCGTGCCGCAGACCGGCCCGCCGGCACAGCCCTTGGCCGCCAACGCCGTGCCGCTGCCCGTCGCAATCGATAGCGCGGCAATGCCGGCCAGTACCGCAAGACATGAGAGATTGGTTCGCAAACTACGCATATAAGCCCCTCCTGGATCGGCGTGCACAGGCACCCCTCGCGAAATGTTAGCACAATTATCCGAGAGCGATAGGGCGTTGAGGCGACAAATGTCGGCCGCATCGCCTGGAGCGCCATCGCGACCGTGCGCGTCAATGCCGGTCGCGCGCCGCCGCGCTGATGGCGCCGAGCATGGTGGCCCGGTCCTTGTTGAGCACGCCGCGCACCGATTGCTGGCTGCCGATCTGACCCATCTCGCGCTGCCGCTTGACCGTGGCTGATGTCATCAAGGGCTCGACGCCGAGCTCGCGCAGCGTGTCGGCGACCTCTTCCATTTCGGCGGCGCGGCGCTCGCCGTGGTTCGCCATGCGCTCTAGATTGTAGGGCACGATCTTTGCCCAATCGAGGTCGGGGTAGTTGTTCTTCATCGAGGCCGCGACCTGGTCGATGACGCCGGCGCGGGACGCTGCCAAAAAGCACTCCAGCGTCAGCGCCTCGATGCCTTTGATCATGACGCTACGCACCATCTTGATGGCGGCCGCCGCCCCGGTTTCGGCGCCGGCAATGCTGACGCGCATGCCGAGCGTCGTAAGCACGGCAGCGATCGCCTGCGCGTGCGGGCCGGCCAGCAGCATCGGCGTTTGATGCCGCGCCGGATGAATCGGCGCCAGCACCGCGACGTCGACATAGCGGCCGGCCTCGCCGAGGAGCTTTGCGGTGTCCTGCTTGCGGCCGGGCGAGACCGAGTTGATGTCGAGAAAGTACGGCGCGCCGGCAAGATGCGTCTTGACCGACTGCGCCGCCTCGACGCTCGACGCCGCGGTGACCGCGGAGATGATCAGGTCCACGCCGCGGACCGCGTCCGCTGGCGACTTGGCGCAACGGACGCCGGCCGCCTGGGCGGCCGCTTTGAGCTTACCGCCCGCCGCTTGCGGAAACAGAATGTCCCACGCCGCCATCGTCTCGACGCCGGCCTCGCGTAATCCGGCTGCGATAGCCTGGCCGGCTTCACCGAAGCCGATGAACGCGATTGCTGGCTTGCCGTCGGCCATGGCGAGAATTCCCTTGTGTCGCGCGAATGATGGCAGTTTCGCCGTCGGCATTGCAATGGCGACGGTTTCCATCGCCGCGCCTGCCCGGTAGGATACGCCGCAAAATAACCGGGGGAGGGACCGTCATGACGCCGATCGTCGATCGGGCGACCAGCCGCCGCCGCTTCATTCAGTTCCTCGCTGCCAGCCCATTGTTCGCCGGTAGCGGCCTCTCGGCGCTGGCGGGAGAACCGTATCAACAGCCGCCGGCCGATCCGTTCGTCTGGGCGCCGCGCGACTACGACCACCTGATCGCGAGCCCCAAGGAGGCGCTCGACGTCTTCGATTTCGAGCCGGTGATGCACAAGAACGTGCCGCCGGCGCATTTCGGCTACATGGCTTCCGGTGTCGACGACGACGTCACGCTACGTGCCAACCGCGAAGGCTTTTTGAAATTCCAGCTCCGCCCGCGCCGGCTGGTCGACGTCAGCAAAGTCGACATGTCGACCGAAATTCTCGGCCAGCGCTACGAGACGCCGGTCATCGTCGCCCCGACCGGCGGCCATCGCGGCTATCATCCCGATGGCGAGGAAGGCGTCGCCCGCGCGGCCAAAATCGGCGACCACCTGATGATTCTGTCGACCCAAGCGACGACGTCGGTCGCCGATGTGATCGCCGCGCGGGGCCGGCCGATCTGGTCGCAGCTCTACGCCACCAACAAATTCGAAGTCGCCAAGCACCACGTCGAGAGCATGGAACGGCAGGGCTCGATCGCCATCGCCGTCACCGTCGACCGCAACGGCGACCGCAATCAGGAGACCGCGCTGCGCCTGCGCCGGCTCGACACCCGCGAATGCTCGGCCTGCCATGACCGCAGCAGCCTGCAATCCAACAGCCGGGATAAGCCGATGTATGGCGGCGCGGATTTGTCCGGCCTCAAGAACATCCAGTCCTCCGCCATGTCCTGGGATTACATCAAGCGGCTGCGCGATCTCACCAAGCTGAAAATGGTGATCAAGGGTATCCTCGCCTGGGAAGATGCGAAAATCGCCGCCGAGACCGGCATCGATGCCATCATCGTGTCGAATCATGGCGGCCGCGCCGACGAATCCGGCCGCTCCACCATCGAGAGCCTTGCCGAAATCATCGCGGTCTCCGGCACCATGCCGGTGCTGATCGATTCCGGTTTCCGCCGCGGCACCGACATCGTCAAAGCGCTGTGCATGGGCGCCAAGGGCGTCGCCGTCGGCCGGCCCTATCTGTGGGGCCTCGGCGCTTTCGGCCAGCCGGGCGTGGAGCGCGTGCTGGAAATTCTGCGCACCGAGCTGATGGTCGCCATGCAGCAAATCGGGGCGCCGTCGCTCAAGGACCTCAAGCCGTCCATGGTGGTAAAGGCGTAAAACCATGAAGCAAACGTCCTGCCGCGACCGCCTCGAACAGGCGCTGGCACGCATTGCCGATCCGAAAGGCGAAGGCGCGCGCGCCTGCCTCACGGTCTACGCCGGCGCGGCGCGCGCCGCGGCCGATGCTGCCGATACGCGCGCGGCGCGCGGCGTCGCGCTCGGGCCGTTCGACGGCACCATCGTCAGCATCAAGGATCTGTTCGACGTCGCCGGTGAGCCGACGCGGGCCGGCTCAAGAATCCTTGCCGAGGAAGCGGCGCCGGCAAAGGCCGACGCGACGATCGTGCGCCGACTGCGCGACGCCGGCGCCGTCATCGTCGCCAAGACCAATATGACCGAGTTCGCCTTCTCAGGGATCGGCGCCAATCCGCATTTCGGCACGCCGGGTAATCCGCGCGACCGCAGCCGCGTGCCCGGCGGCTCTTCGGCCGGCGCGCCAATCAGCGTTGCAGATGGCATGTGCGACATCGCCATCGGCACCGACACCGGCGGCTCGGTGCGCATCCCGGCATCGTTGTGCGGCCTGGTCGGCTTTAAGCCGAGCCGGCAACGCGTGCCGACCGACGGCGCGTTTCCGCTGAGCACCACGCTCGATTCCGTGGGCCCGATCGGCAAGAGCGTCGCCGATTGCGCCGCGGCCGATGCCGTGATGGCCGGCGAAGACATTTTGCCGCTCGAGCCGATCGCGCCTTCCGGCCTGCGCTTCGGCGTCGCCGAAGGGCTGCCGCTCGATCGGCTGGACGACACGGTCGCCGCCGCCTTCGCTCTCGCGGTCAAACGGCTCGACGATGCCGGCGCGCGCGTCAGCCACGAAACCTTTGCCTTGTTCGACGACATGGGCGAGGTCAATGCCAAAGGCGGCATCTCGCCCTACGAGTCCTGTGTCATCCATCGCGACCGGATGAACCGGCGCGCCGGCGATATCGATCCAAATGTGCGCGCCCGCATCGAGCGCGGCTGCGCCACTGCGCCTGAGGATTACGCCGACATGGTGCGCCAGCGCGGCCGGCTGGTGCAGGCCATGGATGCGCGGCTCGCCGCCCTCGATGCGCTGTTGATGCCGACGACCTCGATCGTGGCACCCACCATCGCCGAAGTGGCGGACAGCAAGACCTTCGCCGCGCGCAACGCCGCGGTGCTGCGCAACACCGCGATCGTCAATTTCTTCGACCTCTGCGCCATCACGCTGCCGCTGCAGGCTAAGCTGCCGGTCGGGCTGATGCTGATCGCGCGCAACGGCCACGACCACCGGCTGCTCCGCATCGCTGCGGCAACGGCGCAGCTTTTCGGCGCCTGATCATGCTTGCCGCCGCCGCAACAGTTTCCTAGCATTTCGCCAAATCCTGGGAGGATAAAGCCGTGACACACCGTCTTATGCCGCTTAACCGCCGTCGCCTGCTCGCCGGCGCCGCCGCCACGACCGCCACCATTGCCGCACCCGCGCTCCTGCGCGCCCAAGGCGGTCCCCTGAAGGTCGGCGTGCTGCTGCCGCGCTCTGGCGTGCAGGCCGGCATCGGCCAGGATTGCCAGCGCGGCGTCGACATCGCCCCCGGCGTGCTCAAGGCGCTCGGCATGCCGGAGCTGACGATTATGAACGGCGACACCGAGTCGAACGTCGATACCGCCCGCGCGCACGCCGAAAAGCTGATCAACGACGGCGCCCAGCTTCTGATCGGCGCCTTCGATTCCGGCCAGACCACCGCGCTCGCCCAGGTCACCGAACAAAAGGGCATCCCGCTGGTCATCAATATCGCCAGCGCCACCCAAATCACCGAGCAGGGCTACAAGCTCGTGGTCAGAAACTTTCCCACGGCGCCGATGCTGCTCAACGACGAGCTCAACAGCCAGAAGGAAATCTTCGCGCTTGCCGGCGTGGCGCCGAAGACGGCCGTGTTTATGCACGTCAACGATTTGTTTGGCACTCAGATGTCGCAAGGCTTCCACGCCATGCTGCCGAAGTACGATTTGCCGTACACGATCGCTGATGAGATCTCCTACGATCCGGCGGCGCGCGACCTTTCCGTCGAAGTGACCAAGGCCAAGGCGACCAACGCCGAGATCATAATCGTCGTCGGCCGTCTCAATGACTCAATGCTGATCACGCGCGAACTCATCAAGCAGCGCTGGACCCCGCAGGCGATCCTGGCCATGGGACCGGGATGGTACGACAACCCGTACACCAAGACGCTGGGCAAGATGTCCGACGGCCCGATCAGCCTGGTTCCGTGGTACGATCCGAACAAGAAGCTGAGCCAGATGCTCGAGGCGGCAATGGCCAAAACCTATCCGGACTTCAACCTCAACACCAATCACGTCTTCACGTTCGAGGCGCTTCTGGTCGCCGCCGACGCCTTCAAGCGCGCCGGCTCGACCGATCCCAAGGCCTTGGCCGAGGCGCTGCACGCGACCAACATCACCGACAACGCCACCGTCGGCCCCGGCATCAAATTCGACGCCAAGGGCCAGAACACCGGAGTGAAATGCAGCGCCGTCCAGAACCGCGGCGGCAAGCAGGTGACGGTCGCGCCGAAAGAAGCCGCCAACGCCAAGCTGGAATGGCCGATGAAGCCGTATCAGGATCGCGCGTAAGCGGGACTGATCGGTGGCGTTTGATGTCTATCTGAATGTCGCCGTCGCCGGTGTGTTGACCGGCCTGGTCTATGGCCTGATGGCGCTCGGGCTGTCGGTCATTTTCGGCGTGGTGCGTGTCGTCAATTTCGCCCACGGCGAAATGATGTCGATCGCGATGTACATCGCGATCGTGCTGTTCTCGACGTTGCACCTCGATCCGCTGGTCATGCTGGTGCCGATCGCGGCGGTCATGTTCGTGTTCGGCTACGCGCTGCAGTCAGGCCTGATCAATCCGTTCATCACCCGGCCGGAGCACAGCCAATTCCTGCTGGTGGTGGCGCTGGCGATCATCATCGTCAATGCGCTGTTGATCATTTTCGGCCCGGACGCGCAGACCGTGCAGACGTCCTACGCCTACGACAGCTTCCAGCTCGGCGCGCTGATTGTCGATGCCACCAAGCTTTATGCCGGCGCCGCCGCGATCGTGTTCACCGCCGCGCTGTTCGCCTTTTTCCGCTTCAGCTTGATCGGCACCGCGATCCGCGCCTGTGCCGACAACTACGCCGGCGCGCTGGTGGTCGGATTGAACGTCAATCGGCTTTACGCGCTCACCTTCGGGATCGGCGCGGCCTGCGTCGGCGCCGCCGGCACCATGATGACGCTCATCATCGACGTCACGCCGATCGTCGGGCCGACCTACACGCTGCTCGCCTTCGTCATCGTCATCACCGGCGGGCTCGGCTCGATGCCCGGCGCGCTGTTGGGCGGCATATTGATCGGATTGACCGAGGCGATGGCGGGATTGCTGTTCACGCCGTCGGCCAAGAGCATGTTCTCCTTCGCCATCCTGGTGCTGGTGCTGCTGCTGCGGCCGCAGGGCATTCTCGGCCGGAGGCTGACATGAACGGCCGTTGGCCCGCAGACCTGTCGCAGCGCAATTTGGTTTTGCTTGGCATCCTGCTGGCGGCGTTGCTGCTCGCGCCGCGGCTCGTCAACGACTACCTGCTGACCGTGCTTATCGTCATCCTCTATTCCGCCTATACCGGGCAGGCCTGGAACATCATGATGGGCTTTGCCGGGCAGCTCTCGCTCGGCCATGCGATCTATGCCGGGCTCGGCGGCTATGTCGCGGCCGTGTTGTTCACCCGCTACGGCATCGGTCCGTGGCTCGGATTTCTCGCCGCAATGCCGGTTTGCGCGGCGTGCGGCGCCGTCATCGGATTTCTGGCCTTTCGCTTCGGCGTCTCCGGCGTGTATTTCGCCATCCTCACCATCGCGTTCGCCGAGTTCGCGCGGATCGGCTTCGATCATTTCGACTTCGTCAATGCTTCCGCGGGCTTGTTCCTGCCGGTCAAGCAATACGCGCACAACGATCTGTGGCGGCTGCGCGGCAGTCCGGCGATGTTCTATTACGTGATCCTCGCCGCAGCGCTCGCGGCATCCGTTCTGTCGCGCCTGCTGCTGCACAGCCGCATGGGCTATTTCTGGCTCGCCATCCGCGAGGACGAGCAGGCGGCGCGCGCCGCCGGCATCGACACGTTCCGTTACAAAATGTACGCGGTAATGATCTCGGCGGCGGTGACTTCGTTCGCCGGCGTGTTCTACGCGTTCTTCTACAACAACCTGTTTCCCGAGCAGGTGTTCAGTATTTCCCGCTCGATCGAGATGATCCTCGGCCCGATCATCGGCGGCATTGGCACGTTGTTCGGACCGATCCTCGGCGCCTTCGTTCTCACCGGGCTTGCCGAATCCATCACCTCGGCGATGGCCGCGTTCGGTCTCGATCTGCCGGGCGCTAAGCAGATTTTCTATGGGTTTTGTCTGTTGCTCGTCGTCGTGGCGCTGCCGGAAGGTATTTGGCCGTGGCTGGCGCGCCGGCTCGGCGTGGCGGAGCGCGAGCGATGACCGCGCTGCTTGCGCTCGACAATGTCAGCAAGCGCTTCCGCGGCCTCCTCGCCGTCGATGCCGTCAGCTTCGACGTGCCCGCGGGCGTGATCTTCGCCGTGATCGGCCCGAACGGCGCCGGCAAGACGACACTGTTCAACATGATCGCGGGCGCCATGGCGCCGGACGACGGCGCCATCGTCTTCGCCGGCGAACGGATCAGCGGCTTGACCCCGGACGCCGTGTGCCGGCGCGGCATCGCGCGGACGTTCCAGCTGGTGCGGCCGTTCCCGGCCTTGAGCGTCGAGGACAACGTCATCGTCGGCGCGCTGCTGCATCACCGCGACGTCGGCGCGGCGCGCGAGCGCGCTTTGGCCGTGCTCCGCCGTCTCGATCTGTTCGACAAGCGCAATCAGATCGCCGCCACGCTGACGTTACCGGACCGCAAGCGGCTCGAAGTCGCGCGTGCGCTGGCGACCGAGCCGAAATTGTTGCTGCTCGATGAAGTGATGGCGGGTTTGCGCCCGACCGAGACCGACCGCATGGTGGCGACCTTGCGCGAGATCAATCGCGAAAGCGGGTTGACCATCTTGCTCATAGAGCACGTCATGCGCGCGGTGATGGCGCTCGCGTCCCGCGTCGTGGTGCTCGACCACGGGGTGGCGATCGCCGCGGGCACGCCGGAAGACGTGGTGCGTGATCCCGCGGTGGTGCGGTCCTATCTCGGCGCCGAGGTTTTGTGATGCTGCGCGTCGAAAACCTCGATGTGTTCTACGGCGACGTCCAGGCGCTCGACGGCGTGTCGCTCGACATTGCCGAAGGCGCCATCGTCGCCATCGTCGGCGCCAATGGCGCCGGTAAGACCACGCTGATCCGCACCATTGCCGGCATGCTGCGCGGCGGGCGCGGCCACATCACCTATCGGGGCACCGATATCGCGGGCTGGCCGAGCTTTCGGGTCTGCGACCTCGGCATCGGCCAGGTCGCCGAAGGGCGGCAAGTCTTTCCGACGCTCACGGTCGCAGAGAATCTCGACATCGGCGCCATGCTACCGCGCGCCCGCGCCGGGCGCGTCAAAAACAAAGACCGTGTGCTGGCGCTGTTTCCGGTGCTCGCCGAGCGGGCGCGTCAGGCCGCCGGCACGCTTTCCGGCGGCGAGCAGCAGATGCTCGCCATCGGCCGCTGCCTGATGGGCGCGCCGGATCTCATCATGTTCGACGAGCCGTCGCTCGGCTTGGCGCCGACCATCATCCGCGACGTGCTCAACACCATCCGCGAACTCAATCGCGACGGCATCACCTGCCTCCTGGTCGAGCAGAACGTGGCGCAGTCGCTCAAGCTCGCGAGCCGCGCCTATGTGCTGGAAAACGGCCGGGTGACGCTGTCGGGCACCGGCGCCGAGCTGTTGGCCGACGACCGCGTCCGCAGCGCCTATCTCGGGCTGTAAGGCTTTTCAGACGATGCGCCGCAAGCGGTCCATCAGGACGCCGAGCGCGGCCAGGCGCGCGCTCAACGGCGCCATCGGAAAAGCCTGGCGCAGCCGCTTGTAAACGTCGGCCGCGGTCGGCGCTTCGATATCCGAAAGCGCCGCCGCCATGGCGCGCGCCATGTCGGCTTCGGGCCGGCCGCTGAGCGGCGCCGGCACCATGGTAACGTCGCCGAACGGGACGGGCGGTTGAACGCGTAAGGTAATGCGGCGGGCGGCCATGAAAATCAGCTCCAGTCCAAAGCCCGGTCGAATGACCGTGGCTTCATAACGCGCCAGCTTTATTCAGGTTCCCCCTGCCTGCGGCGGCAGTCGGAAGGCGCGTTGTGGCTCGAGCCGCTGTGCTCTATATGCCTGTGGCATTGACGCATAGGGAGACGGCGCCAAGCCGTGGTCCCAAGGAGGTTCATGTCATGAAACTGTATTACGCGCCCGGCGCGTGTTCGCTCTCGCCCCATATCGTCTCGCGCGAAGCCGGCATCCCGCTCGACTACGAGCAGGTCGACAACCGCGAAAAGAAGACCAAAAGCGGCGCCGATTTCTGGAGCATCAACCCCAAGGGCTATGTACCGGTGCTGGAGATCGACAACGGCCAGCGCCTGACCGAGGGCCCGGCGATCGTGCAATATCTCGCCGACCAGAAGCCGGCCTCCGGCCTCATGCCGGCACCCGGTACGCTCGACCGTTATCGCGTGCAGGAATGGCTCAATTTCGTCACCTCCGAGCTGCACAAGACATACGGACCGATTTTCCGGCCGACGACGCCCGACGAATACAAGAAGATCTCCAAGGAAAATCTCGGCAAGCGTTTCGACTGGCTCGACAAGCAGCTCGCCGGCAAGCAGTACCTGATGGGCGACAAGTTCACCGTCGCCGACGCCTATCTGTTCACGGTGCTGCGCTGGTCGCCGCGCATCGAGGTCGATTTGGCGAAATGGCCGAACGTCAAGGCCTATGTCGACCGCGTCGCCGCGCGCCCCAAGGTGCAGGAGGCGATGAAGGCGGAAGGCTTGGTGCAGTAAGCGGACGACAGACAACAGACGACGGAGGACAGATCATTCATCCGTCCTCTGTCGTCCGTCTTCCGTCGTCCAATCAGAGCGGCTGCCCGATCGTCACGCTGAGCTTTCCGACGCCCTCGACCTCGCATTCGATCTTGTCGCCGGCGATGGTGGCGGCGACGCCCGACGGCGTGCCGGTCATGATGATGTCGCCCGCGGCCAGCTCCACCATCTCCGAAAGTTTCGCGATGATCTCGGGCACGTTCCAGATCATCTGATCGAGGTTGCCGTCCTGGCGCACCTTGCCGTTGACCTTGAGCACGATGCGGCCCTTCGACGGATGGCCGATCGCGGCCGCCGGTCTGAGCGGCCCGCACGGCGCCGAATGATCGAACGCCTTGCCGATCTCCCACGGCCGCTTGATGTCGCGCGAGGCGATCTGCAAATCACGACGCGTCAGGTCGATGCCGACGCCGTAGCCATAAATGCAGCCGAGCGCGTTTTCGGTCTTGATGTTGCGGCCGCCGCTTTTGAGCGCCACCACCAATTCGACCTCGTGATGCATGTCCTTGGTCAGCGACGGGTAGGGCACCGTGCCGCCGTCGGGCACGATGGCGTCGGCCGGCTTGGCGAAGAAGAACGGCGGCTCGCGTACGTCCTGACCCATCTCCTTGATGTGCTCGACGTAATTACGGCCGACACACCACAGGCGGCGGACCGGAAAAAATCTGTCAGTGCCGGCGACCGGAATGGACGGCTGCGGCGGCTGCGGAATCACGTAACTCTTTGCGTCGGTGCTCATGAGGCCGTTTCGTGTTGGAGGGGACGCGGGGGCTTATAGCCCAAGAGCATGATCCGGAAAAGTGGAAGCCGGTTTTCCGAAAAGATCATGCTGCACTAAAAATCGCGGTCAAAGCGGCGCTCAGCCATGGGAGGCGAGCGCGGCGACCGAGGCCACCGGTTCAATCGCGGGCGGCTGCTCGCGAAGCTGCAGCCGGTAGAACAAGGCATAGCGGCCGCTCTTGCGCAACAGCTCGTCGTGACGGCCGGATTCGACGACGGCACCGTCCTCGACGACGAGAATATTGTCGGCGTGCATGATCGTCGACAGCCGGTGGGCGATGACGATCGTGGTGCGTCCTTTGCAGAGCTCGGCCAGCGCCTCCTGCACATGGCGCTCGGATTCCGAATCGAGCGACGCGGTGGCCTCGTCGAGCAGTATGATCGGCGCATTCTTGATCAGCGCGCGCGCGATGGCGATGCGCTGACGCTGGCCGCCGGAGAGCTGCAATCCGTGCTCGCCGACCGGCGTGTCGTAGCCGGCCGGGAAGCTTAAGATGAAATCGTGCGCATGCGCCGCCTTGGCGGCCGCGACGATTTCGGCCTCGCTGGCGCCGAGATTGCCCAGCGCTATGTTGTCGCGGACCGAGCCGCGGAACAGGTGGGTGATCTGTCCGACATAGGCGATCGCGTCGCGCAACGAGCCGCGCGATACGCCGGCGATATTCTGTCCATCGATCAGGACGCGGCCGGAGCCGACGTCGTAAAGCCGCAGCATCAAATTCAGCACCGTCGACTTGCCGCCACCCGAAGGGCCGACCAGCGCCGTGACCTGGCCGCTTTGGGCGATGAAGCTCATGCCGCGCAGCACCGGCGCGTCGGCGCGGTAGGCGAATTGCACATTGGCGAACTCGACGCGCGCCTCGGTGAGCGTCAGCGCCGGCAGGTTGTCGTCGTCCGGCTCGCCGGGGGGGCTGTCGATCACCTCGTAGAGCACGCGCACGCCGACCAGGTTGTTGTTGAGATCGATATTGAGACGCGCAAGGCGCTTGGCCGGCTCGTAGGCGAACATGAAAGCAGCCAGGAACGAAGCGAACTCGCCCGGCTTCGCTCCAGTCTCGATCACGCGGTAGCCGCCGTAGATGCAGGCGAGAGCGACGGCACAGCCGCCGAGCATATCCATCAGCGGGCTGGCGCGATTGGCGACACGCGCCATTTTGTTGGACTCGTGCTGGACTTCGCCGACGCTGACGGCAAGCCGGCGTCGCATCTCGCCTTCGAGCACGAAGGCCTTGACCATCCGCATGCCTTGCAGCGCCTCCTGCATGGTCTCGATGATCCGCGTGCCGCCGGTGAATTGCATGCGGGCGATGCCGCGCACGCGGCGAATCATCTTGCCAAGAACGAGGAGAGCGGGCGGCGCGATGATGAAGCCCGCGACCGACATCACCGGGTCCTGGACCACCATGACGATGGACAGCCCGATCACCGACATCAGATCGCGGCCGATGGCCGTGATCAGAAGATTGATCACCTGGCTGACGGCGGCGGCGCCGGTGGTGAGCCTGGCGATGAACTCCGACGAATGGCGATCGGCGAAAAAGCCGATGTTCTGCCGCAAGAGCTTGTCGAACATGCGCTTCTGATTATCGGCGATGATCGAGTTGCCGATCCGCGACAGCGTCACCGTCGCACCATAGGTCGCAAATCCCTTTGCCGTGAACATCGCCATCGCGGCCAGCCCGATGGCCACGACCATCGAGAAATTGCGATCGACATAGGTTTCGTTGATCATCGTGCCGAGCAGATAAGCGGACAGCGCCATCGCCGTGGCGGCGATGGCCATCAGCGCGAAGGCGAAGGCGTAGCGCGGCCAGTGCCTCAGCGCCTCGTCGAGCAACAGGCGACGCAGCAGATTGCGGGTCGAATACGGATCCGCGGAATCGGCCGTGGGAGCTGTCATGCGCGTTCCATTTTACTCCGCTGCGGACGGTTTTGTCGCAACTCGCCTTCAGCCCGTTTCATGCCCGGATGGGGCGGCATGTTCAAGTGAATTCAATTGATTTTATCGGCGGCGGAACCGGCCGCTCAAACGGCGGCTTTGCGGCCCCGGGCAGCATCGCCGGTTGGCGCCGTCCGCCGCATCATCAATTCGCGTTCCCAGGCCAGAGCATCGCGCACGATGGTGGAAAGCTCGTCATGGCGCGGCCGCCAGCCGAGTTTTTCCCGCGCTTTTTCCGAGGATGCCACGATCTGCGCCGGGTCGCCCGGACGGCGCGGCGCGATATCGACCTTGAAATCGACGCCCGAGACACGCTTGACCGCATCGATCACCTCCAGCACCGAGAAGCCGTGACCGTAGCCGCAATTGAGCGTCAGCGACGGCGCGCCGGAGCGCAGGTAGCGCAGCGCGTCGGCGTGCGCCCGGACCAGATCGCTGACGTGGATGTAATCGCGGATGCAAGTGCCGTCGGGCGTCGGATAATCGTTGCCGAATACGTCGAGCTTCCCCCGCAAGCCGAGCGCGGTCTCGACCGCGACCTTGATCAGATGCGTCGCCGCCTTGGTCGATTGCCCGACGCGGCGTTGCGGGTCGGCGCCGGCGACGTTGAAGTAGCGCAGGATCACATGCTGCAGGCCGTGCGCGCTGCCGGCATCGCGCAGCATGATCTCGGTCATCAGCTTCGACCAGCCGTAAGGCGAGATCGGCAGCGTGGCTGCGCCTTCCTTCACCGGAATTTCGGCGGGGTTGCCGTAGACCGCGGCGGTCGAAGAAAAAATGAAATGGCGCACGCCGCCTTTCACCGCGCATTCGATCAGCGCGCGCGAGTTCATCGTATTGTTGCGGTAATAGCCGAGCGGATCGCGCACCGAGTCCGGCACCACGATGGACGCGGCGAAGTGGATGATGGCATCGACGCCGTGCTCGCGGATCAGCCGCGCCACCAGCGCCTGGTCGCCGGTCTCGCCGACAACGAGCGGCACGCCTTTGGCGACGGCCCAGTCGAAGCCGGTCGACAGATTGTCGAGCACGACCACGCGCTCGCCGGCACCGGCGAGCTCGTAGACCATGTGGCTGCCGATATAGCCGGCGCCGCCTGTGACCAGGACCGTCATGTCGGTCAGCCCTACTCCCAATCGGTGAATACCACGTTAGGCCGCGGCGGGCCTCAACCAACAGGCGCAACAGCCGCCAGCGCGCGGCGGGTCGCAGCAAAAACCTCGTCCGTGCCGATGTCACGCATGCAGCGGTGGTGGCCGAGCCGGCAGGTTGGCTTGTGGCACGGCCGGCAATCGAGCACGGCCTTGGTCTCCATGGTGGCCGCCAGCGGATTGAGCGGCGCCCAATGCCAGGGGCTGGTCGGCCCGAAAATGCCGATCGAGGGTGTGCCCAGCGCGGCGGCGACGTGCAGCAGGCCGGAATCGTTGGACACCGCGGCGGAAGCCGATGCCAGTGCCATTATGGCATCGCGCAGGTCACGTCCCGTGAGGTCGCGGGCATCGCTGTCGCCGACAATCTCCCTGGCCAGCAATTTCTCGTCGGGGCCGCCGAGCACCCAGACGGCAAAGCCGTCGGCGAGGAGGCGTCGGTTCAGTGCCGCATAGGACGCGCTCGGCCAGCGTTTCGACGGTCCGACCGCGCCCGGCGCCAGCGCCACGATCGGCCGGCGCTCGGCGCTAAGCCCGCGGCGGCTGCGCCATGCCGCGACTTCGACCGGCGGCACTCTCAGTTCGGGCACCGGCGGCGGCGCCGGCAAAGCGGCGCCGGGCGGCAGCGCCAGCGCGGCGCAGCGATCGACCATGCGCTGCAAGCCGCGCTCGCCAAAGCGCAAATCGTTGAGCAGGAAAAACCGCGCCTCGCCGACAAAGCCGGTGCGCTTGGGAATGCCGGCGAGAAACGGCGCTAGCGCCGCTTTCCAGGTCCGCGGCATGATCAGCGCGGTGCCGTAGCCTTCTTGTTTGAGGCAACCGGCCAGTGTTTGCTGCTGCGCCAAGGCGAGACTCTTGCGCGGCAGATCGGCGACGATGGCTTGGCGCAGGCCCGGCATGTAATCGGTCAACGGCGCGCACAGCGTCGTCGTCAGCATATCGACCGGCCGGCCGGGAAAGCGCGCCCGCAGCAACTGGATGACGGTGTGGCAGCGCACGAAATCGCCGATCCACATATACGGCACGATCAATATCGGGCTGCGCCTCTCATCCGTGATGCGGCCGGCGAATGTGGTGTTGGAGCTTTGATCCATCGCGGTTGGCGCCACTGAATCCTGTTCGCGCCTGACCGGCTGGCTCGGTGGCGGCGGCCAAGTCCGCGCTGCCCCGTGACGCTTGGCGTAGCGGTAATACGTGCCGGCGAAATTGCCAAAGGCAATAACTAAGCCGGTCCAGTCGTCCATGAAGTTCTTCACTTTGATAGAATGAATTAGAATTCATCAAATCATTATGAATGTAAGTTCATTTAATGGGGGCCCGGCCTTGCCCGCTAGACCAGGCCGCGCAGTGTTGCTCATCGCGCCGGACTGGGGCAAAGGAGCGGCTGTCGGCTCTGGTCCGACGCAAACCGGTCAAAGCGTCGATGTTGTTGGTCACCGGCGGGGCCGGGTTTATCGGATCGAACGTGGTGGCGAGCCTCAACGAGGCCGGCCGCAGCGACATTGCCGTCAACGACAGCCTGGGCAGCGACGGCAAGTGGCGCAATCTGGCGAAGCGCCAGATCGCCGATTTCGTGCCGCCGGCCGATCTGCTGCGCTGGCTCGACGGCCGCAAGCTCGAAGCGGTGGTGCATATGGGTGCCATTTCCTCGACCACGGCAACCGACGCCGACGCGGTCATGGAAAACAATTTCCGGCTGTCGCTGCGGCTGTTGGAGTGGTGTGCGACGACGCGTACGCCGTTCATCTACGCCTCGTCGGCGGCGACTTTCGGCGACGGCCAGAACGGCTTTTCCGACGACTGGTCGATCGGCGCGCTCAAAGCGCTCAAGCCGATGAATCTCTACGGCTGGAGCAAGCACATGTTCGACATCGCCCTGGTCGAGCGCGCCGCGCGCAAGGCGAAAATGCCGCCGCAATGGGCCGGGCTGAAATTCTTCAACGTGTTCGGCGCCAACGAGTACCATAAGGGCGAGATGATGAGCCTCGTCGCCAAGCGGTTCGACGACGCCAAGGCCGGCAAGACCATCCGGCTGTTCAAGTCGCACCGCTCGGGCATCGCCGACGGCGAGCAGAAACGCGATTTCATCTATGTGGACGATGCGGTCGCCGTGGTGCGCTGGCTGCTCGCCACGCCCAAAGTGTCGGGTATTTTCAACGTCGGCACCGGAGCGGCGCGCAGCTTCCGCGACCTGATCGGCGCCATGTTCATAGCCCTCGGCCGCAAGCCGGCCATCGAATATATCGACATGCCGGCCGAGATCCGCGACAGCTACCAGTATTTCACCCAAGCCGAGACCGGAAATCTGCGGCGGGCCGGCTATAATGCCGCGTTCACGCCGCTCGAAGACGCGGTGCGGCACTACGTGACGACTTATCTCGACCGGGCCGATCGCTATCGCTGAGCAGGGGTTTTCGCGGGCAAGGCATGTTTGATTTCGAAGACGCCTTAAAGCGTGTTGCCAGGCAGACCGTGCTCTGCGTCGGCGATCTCATGCTCGACGATTTCGTCTATGGCGAAGTCACGCGCATCTCGCCCGAGGCGCCGACGCCGGTGCTCGCGGTCAGGCACAGCGCCATCGAGATCGGCGGCGCCGGCAATGTGGCGCGCAATATCGCGGCTCTTGGCGCAAAGTGCATTTTGGTCAGCCTGATCGGCAACGATGAGGCCGGCCTGACCTTGACCAACGCGCTTGGAAAATTCGATCGCCTGATCGTGCCCGATCTGGTGATCGACAAGGCGCGGCAGACGACGCGCAAGGTGCGCTTCGTCTCCGAGCACCATTCGAGCCATCTGATGCGGGCCGATTGGGAGACCACCGCGCCGACCAGCGCGCAGAGCGAGGCTTCGATCATCGCCTATGCCGAAACGGCTATGTCGCAGGTCGGCGCCGTGGTGCTGTCCGATTACGCCAAGGGCACCCTGACGCCTCGCGTCATCCGCGCCATCATCGACGCGGCACGGCGGCACCGTAAACCGATCGTAGTCGATCCGAAGGGCCACGATTACAGCATCTATCGCGGCGCGACCATGATCACGCCGAATCGCCAGGAGCTCGGCGCCGCGGTGCACCGCCCGGTGGCGACGGAAGCGGAAATCGGCAAAGCCGCGGCCGAATTGGCGCGTCTGGTCGAAAGCGAAGCCGTGCTGGTGACGCGCAGCGAGGAAGGCATGACGCTGCACATCGAAGGCCACACGCCGATCCACATCCCCGCTTATCCGGTCAAAATACGCGACGTGTCCGGCGCCGGCGACACGGTCGCCGCCGTGATGGCGGTGCTGCTGGCGATGCAGGCGCCGTTCGAAGCCGCCATGCGTGCCGCCAATGCGGCGGCCGCCGTGGTCGTCGGCAAGCGCGGCACGGCGACGGTGTCGCTCGCCGAGCTGCGCCATCGCATCCTGCCTGCGGCCTCGCTGGCGCCCGAGGACAAGATCGTGTTCGACTGGTCGGTGCTCGACGAGCGGCTCGCCGAATGGCGCAAGCACGGCCTGCGCATCGGCTTCACCAACGGCTGCTTCGATCTGTTGCACCGCGGCCATATCAAATTACTGGCGGAAGCCCGCGCGACTTGCGACCGCCTCGTGGTCGGGCTCAACAGCGACGCGTCGACCCAGCGGCTCAAGGGCAACGGCCGGCCGATCAATCCCGCCGAAGGCCGCGCCGAAGTGCTGGCCGCGCTTGAAGCCGTCGACCTTGTCGTCGTGTTCGAGGAGGACACGCCGCTCGAGCTGATCAAGCGGGTGCAGCCCTCGGTGCTGGTTAAGGGCGCCGACTATACCCGCGAGGAGGTCGTCGGCGGTGACGTGGTCGAGGCCGCGGGCGGCACCGTGGTGCTGGTCGAGCTGGTGCCGGGCCATTCGACCTCCGGGATCGTGCGCCGCTCGGCCGAATCCGCATCATGATCGGAGCGGCGCTTTGATGCGACAGCGCGCGATCTTTCCCGACACCGCCGAGAATGCACTCAAGGAAGAATTTTTCGGCACGCGGGCCGGCTTCTTCGTCGACGTCGGTGCCAACGATCCCGAGGACATGTCGCAGACCTGGCATCTCGAGCGCCTCGGCTGGGACGGCGTGCTGGTCGAGCCGCAGCCGGCGCTGGCTCAAAAGCTTCGTGAGCAGCGGCGCGCAAAAGTGTTCGCCTGCGCCTGCTCCTCGCCCGCCAATGCCGGCAAGATGCTGCGCTTGCACGCGGCCGGAATTCACTCCTCGCTCAATCCGGATTTCTTCGTCGCCGGCATGCGCAAGGAAGACGTGATCGAAGTGCCCGCGCGCACGCTCGACGATATACTCGAGGAGGCGAAAGCGCCGACACCGGTCGACTTCCTGTCCATCGACGTGGAAAATCACGAGATCGAAGTGTTGAGCGGCCTGACGCTGCCGCGATGGCAGCCGCGGCTGATCCTGATCGAGGATTTGGCGCTGAACCTGAAACTGCACCGGCTGCTGACGTCGCGCGGCTATAAGTGGGTGCGCCGCACCGGGCTGAACGGCTGGTATGTGCCGACCGGTTCGTCGATGACGGTCAGTCCGTTCGGCCGGTGGCAGTTTTTGCGCAAGCACTATCTCGGCGTTCCGTTCCGGCATCTGCGCGAGGCCAAGCGGAAACAGCGGGAAAAACTCCGGGCGGCGCTCGGCCGCGGCCGCTGACGACTATTTAGGAGCAGTGCCGTCGTGGCCGAACGCATCTCCGTCATCGTCGCCACCTATAATCGGCCCGACGCGCTCGACGCGGTGCTGCGTTCGCTGGCGCGCCAGAGCGATCCCGACTTCGAAGTGCTGGTTGCCGATGATGGCTCCACGCAGCAGACGAAAGATCTGGTCGACCTATGGCAACCGCGCTTTAACGGCCGCCTGCACCATGTCTGGCATCCCGATGACGGCTTCCGCCTTGCCGAAATCCGCAATCGCGCGATCCTCGCCGCGTCGGGAGAGTATTGCATCTTCCTCGACGGCGATTGCATCGCACGAACGGATTTCGTTGCCGCGCACCGGGCATTGGCCAGGCGGGGATGGTTCGTGACCGGCAACCGGCTTTTGTTGTCGCGGGCGCTCTCGGAGCGAATTTTGCAAGAAAAACTCGAGCCGGAGACTTGGACCTTCGCGGATTGGTGGCGTGCGCGACGGGCCAAGGAGATCAAACGGCTGGCGCCGCTTCTCGCGCTGCCGCTCGGGCCGTTGCGCCAATTGCGCCGGAACGACTGGCGCGGTGCGCAAGGCTGCAATCTCGGCATCTGGCGCTCCGATCTCATCGCCGTCGACGGCTTTGAGGGTGGCTTTGCCAGTTGGGGCCGGGAGGATTCCGATCTGCTGGTGCGCCTGATGCGCGCTGGCGTGCGTCGCCGGGATGGCCGCATGGCGACCGGCGTATTGCATTTGTGGCATGCCGAAGCCGACCGGTCGCGGCTGCCCGAAAACGAGCGCCGGCTTGACGCCATCCTCGCCAGCAATCGCATCCGCGCCGAACGCGGGCTGTCGGCGTTATCGCGATGAATGGCAGTACTCCGATATTCGGCGCATTGGCACCAGGCTGGCTGGATCGGATGGTCATGGCGCTGACCGAGCCGCTGCCCGACACCTGGGCCGGGCTGCGCCTTGCCATCCTGCTGCGCCGCGCCGTCACCATGCGCCTTGCCTATCCCGACGGCGCGTTGGACGTCGAGCGCTGGGGCCTGCGCATGCGGCTGCATCCGCGCGACAACGGCTGCGAGAAGAATTTGCTGTTCACGCCGCGGATGTACGAGCCCGACGAGCTTGCGGAGCTGCAAAGCGACATTGTCAAAGCGAAAGCTCAGGCTCGGCGCTTCACCTTCGTCGATATCGGCGCCAATGTCGGCCTGTTCTCGCTGTTCGTCGCATCACGCGCCACGCAAGACGCGCGCATTCTCGCCATCGAGCCGGAGCCGGGAAATCTCCGCCGCTTGGAATTCAATGTCCGCGCCAATCCGGGCGTGCCGATCACGATCATCGCGAAGGCGCTCAGCGACGAGGCCGGTGTCGTTGCGGTCGAATTGGACCAGCGCGATCGCGGCGGCACGCGGACGAAAAAGGTCGATCAGCCGGAGGCACCCACTGCAACAGTACGCGTGCCATCGCAAACGTTATTGGACGTGCTTGCCGGCGAAGGCGTTGACGCCGTCGATGCCGTGAAGATCGACGTCGAAGGCTCGGAAGACGTGATCCTTGCGCCGTTTTTTCGCAATGCGCCGCCGCAGCTTTGGCCGCGGCTCGTGATCGTCGAAGATTCGCGCCCGAGCTGGAAAGTCGATTTAATGTCGGTCATGCAGGAATGCGGCTATGAACTTGTCGCGCTGACCCGGCATAAAAACCTGATACTGCGGCTCAAGTCATGACGCTCGATATGCGCAAGCTGCAACAGGCCGCCGACTGGCTCGCCGTCGCCGTCGTGGTGTCGCTGCCGTGGTCGACCTCGGTGAGCGTCATTTTGATCGTGCTGTGGCTTGTGGCCGTGCTGCCGACCTTGGCCGTTGCCGACATGCGCCGCGAACTTTCGACCGCTGCCGGCGGCTTGCCGGTTCTGCTGTGGCTCTTCGCCGCCGTCGGCATGTTGTGGGCCGACGTGCCTTGGGCCGAGCGCATCGACGGCCTCGGCGGCTTTCATCGGCTCTTGGCCATCCCCTTGCTGCTGGCGCAATTCCGCCGCTCGCCATGCGGGCCATGCGCCTGTTATGGCTTTCTCATTTCGGCCACCGTGCTGTTGGTGCTGTCATCGCTCCTTATGCTGCTTCCGTTGCGGGCGCTCGATCACGTGCCGCTTTTTGGCGCGCATACCAAAGCGTATGGCGTACCGGTCAAGGACTATATCTTACAGAGCGGTATCTTCTTGATTTGCGCGTTCGGGCTCATCGGCGCGGCTTGCGAGCGCTGGCGCGAAACCCGATGGCCAACCATAGCGGCACTGTTTTGCCTTGCCGCCGGTTTCCTCGCCAATATCGCCTTCGTCGCCACCAGCCGCACTACTGTCGTGGTCGCGCCGGTCCTCGCCATCGTGCTCGGCTACCGCTATTTCGGCTGGCGCGGCGTCGCCTTTGCCGGTGTCGTCGCGGCAGCCCTCGTTGGCGTAGGGTTGACCGCATCGCCCTACTTGCACCTGCGGGTGATGCATACGTTCACCGAGCTGCGCAATTATCTGAATACCGACGAGGACAATTCAACCGGGCTGCACATGGAGTTCCTGAAGAAGTCGGCGGCCATCGTCGAAGCGGCGCCCGTCATCGGTCACGGTACCGGCTCCATCGCCGCGCAGTTTCGTCTTGCGGCATCCGGTGAAGCGGGTTCCGCGTCAGCCGTTGCCACGGTCAATCCGCACAGCCAGATTTTTGCCGTGGCGATCGAGCTCGGTGTCGCCGGCGCCGCGGTGTTGCTGGCGATGTGGGCCGCGCATGCGCTGCTGTTTCGCGGCGCCGGACTGATGGCCTGGATCGGCACCATCGTTGTCGTGCAGAATTTCCTGTCGTCGCTGGTCAATTCGCATTTGTTCGATTTCGGCCAGGGCTGGCTCTATGTGTTCGGTGTCGGTGTCGTCGGCGGCACCGTGCTGCGCAAAGCCGCCCCGCCTGGTGCGAAGCCATGACGCCGCTTGCCTTGCCGAGCAATCCGCGCGTGTTGGTGGTGGCGTTGCGTCGGCTTGGCGACGTGCTGCTGACGACACCGCTCATTCGCAGCATCAAGCGTGCGTTCCCCGCCGCGTCGATCGAGGCGTTGGTGTTCGCCGGTACGGAAGGAATTTTGGCGGGCAATCCCGACCTCGCCAAAGTCATCGCCATGCCGCAACGTCCGAATGCCGGTGAAACTTTTGCCCTGCTGCGTCGGCTGGCGCGGCGTTACGACGTCGCGCTCTCCACCCAGAGCGGCGACCGGCCGACGATCTTGGCGTGGCTCGCGGGGCGGCAAACCGTCGGGCCCATCGAACCGAGCGGATTGTCGGCGACGGTGAAGCGGCTGGCGCTGAGCCGCTGCTATGTCGTCGACCGGCAACAGCATCGCGTGCGCGACGTGCTCCGCCTCGCCGAACTGCTCGGCATTCCCGCCGTGCCGGAAATTGTCTGCCCCGCGGGCGCGGTGCGAGCGGACTTGATCCCGGCGCAGCCGTTCGCCGTGGTCCATGCCGCGCCCATGTTCACCTACAAGCGCTGGACCATGGACGGCTGGCGGACGCTCGCCGCCGCGCTGCGCCAGCGCGGGCTAACCGTCGTCACCAGCGGAGCCGATAGCGATCGCGCCTATCTCGACGAGGTCTGGCGCGACGGCGAGGTCACGCGGCTCGACGGCAAGCTCGAATGGCCGGAGCTTGCCGCCACCATCGCCGCCGCGCGGGCCTATGTCGGGCCCGACACCGCCATCACCCATCTCGCCGCCGCCACTGGCACGCCCACCGTGGCGCTCTACGGGCCGACCGATCCGCGTCTCTGGGGGCCCTGGCCGGTGGACGGCCTCGACCGGCCATGGGCCTCCGCCGGCACCATCCAGCAGCGCGGCAATGTCTGGCTGGTACAGAACCCCTTGCCCTGCCTGCCGTGCCAGCTCGAGGGCTGCCAACGCCGCCTCGACAGCTTTAGCCAATGCCTCGACGAGTTGACTGCTGCCCAGGTGATTTCGGCGGTGGATCAAGCACTTGTGGTGCGGCGCGCGGCCTAGGCGAAAGCCGCCGGGGTAGCGCCGCCGGGCAAAGCCCGGTAATGACATGCCGGGGGAAATCCCGCGGCACGGTTGAGATGGCCTTCCACTTTAGTCCGCGCAGAACGCTCATCCTCGCCCATGACCTGGTCATGACGGCGGCGGCGATCGTCGCGAGCTTCTACATCCGTTTCGAGGCGGCCGGCCTGATGGAGCGCGAGGAGCTGCTGCTCCTGTTCCTGCCCGGCTTCGTCGCCTATGCCGGGGTCGTTTATTACCTGTTCCATCTCTACGAGGCGAAATGGCGGTTCGCCTCGCTGCCGGATTTGATGAACATCCTGCGCGCGTCGACGGTGCTCGCGGTGTCGCTTTTGGTGCTCGATTACGTGCTGGTCGCGCCCAACGTGCTCGGGCAGTTCTTCTTCGGCAAGATCACCATCGTCCTCTATTGGGTCCTGCAATTCGTCTTCCTCGGCGGACCGCGGCTCGCTTATCGCTATTTCCGCTACACGCGCACGCGGCATCACGCCCGCGCCGAGGCCGCCAATCCGACCTTGATTCTCGGCCGCGCCGCCGACGCCGAGGTTTTATTGCGCGCCATCGAAAGCGGCGCGGTCAAGAAAATCTGGCCGGTCGGCGTGCTGTCGCAATCCGCCGGCGATCAGGGGCAATCGATCCGGGGCATTCCCGTGCTCGGTTACTTTTCCGCGCTCGATGCCGTGGTCAACGATTTTGCGCAACGCGACACCGCGATCTCGCGGGTGATCTTCACGCCGTCGGCGTTCGAGCCCGACGCCAAGCCTGAAGCGACCTTGATGCATGCCCGCCGCCTCGGGCTAACGGTCAGCCGGCTGCCGTCGCTCGATGACGCCGGCGAGATGCCGCGGCTGGCGCCGGTCAACGTCGAGGATCTTTTGCTGCGGCCGAGCGTCAAGATCGACTACGCGCGGCTGGAAACTTTCCTCAACGGCAAATCGGTCGTGGTGACCGGCGGCGGCGGCTCGATCGGCGCCGAGATTTGCGACCGCGTCATCGCCTTTGGCGCGTCGCGGCTGCTCATCATCGAGAATTCCGAGCCGGCGCTGCATGCGGTCCTGGAAACGCTCGCCACCAGGCAGGCGCAGCCGGTGATCGACGGCCGCATCGCCGATGTCCGCGACCGCAATCGCGTGTTCCGGCTGCTGACCGATTTCAAGCCCGACATCGTCTTCCATGCCGCGGCGCTCAAGCACGTGCCGCTGCTCGAAGCGAACTGGGAAGAGGGCATCAAGACAAACGTGTTCGGTTCGGTCAATGTCGCCGATGCTGCCGCCGCAGCCGGCGCGGCGGCCATGGTGATGATCTCGACCGACAAGGCGATCGAGCCGGTCTCGGTGCTCGGCGCCACCAAGCGCTTTGCCGAAATGTATTGTCAGGCGCTCGACGCCGATTTTTCGCGCCGCGCCGAAGCCCGCGCCATGCGGCTGATCGCGGTGCGGTTCGGCAACGTGCTCGCTTCCACCGGCTCGGTGGTGCCGAAATTCAAGGCGCAGATCGACGCCGGCGGTCCGGTCACCGTCACCCATCCCGACATGGTGCGCTACTTCATGACCATTCGTGAGGCGTGCGATCTGGTCGTCACCGCGGCGAGCCACGCGCTCGGCCCCGACCGCTCCGACGTCTCGGTCTACGTGCTCAACATGGGCCAGCCGGTGAAGATCGTCGATCTCGCCGAGCGCATGATCCGGCTTGCCGGCCTGGAGCCGGGCCGCGACGTCGACATCGTCTTCACCGGCGCGCGCCCCGGCGAGCGGATGCAGGAAATTCTGTTCGCGCGCGAAGAACCCATGGTGGACATCGGCTTCGTCGGCGTCGTCGCCGCACGGCCGGTGCAGCCACCGCTCGATGCCATGCGCGGCTGGCTCGCCATGCTCGAGCAGGGCTTGGTGCGGGAGGAACGCGAAGCGATCTATCGCGTGCTGCGCGATGCGGTGCCGGACTTCCGCGGCGCCGCCGCCTGAACCATGGCGGTGAGGCCGCCGCGCGTATCATGCGCCGGCTGCCAGCCCGCGGCGATCAGCTTGCCGGCATCGACCCGCAAATTGCCGCCGATGCGGTGCCACAGCTCGGCGCGCCGGAATAAGCGCAACGGCAGCTCGATATAATCGGGCGACATCGACATGATGAAGGCGCGGCGTCCCGTGGCCTGCCGCAGCGTTGCAAACACATCGGACAGGCGCGGCGGAATTCCGGGGTCGGCCACCACATAGGTCTCGCCGATTGCGGCCGGCGTCACCAGCACGAAAGCCAATGCCGAGATGAAATTGTCGATGCCGAGCAGCGAGCGGCGGTTGCCGAAGTCCTTGACCGGCAGCGGCAAGCGCGTCGCGGCGGCGCGCGCCAGCACCGCCAGATTGCCCTTCACGCCCGGGCCATAGACCAGCACCGGACGCAGGATCGTGAACGGCACGCCGGAGCCGCGCACGGCCTCCTCGGCGGCGAGTTTTGACGTGCCGTAAGCGTCGGTCGGCGCCGGGTCATCGCGTTCGGTCAAAGCGTGATCGGCGGCCGGCCCGCTTTGCGCGCGGATCGAGGAAACAAAAACGAAATGCTTTACGCCCGCCGGCGCCGCCGCCGTGATGAGCCGCGCGGTCGCCAGCCGGTTGATGCGGTCGTAGGAGGCGGCATCGGCGCCGCGGGTATGGGCAATGCCGGCGAGATGAACGACCTGATCGGCGCCTTGCAAGAACGGCTGCCAGTCGAATGTTTCGGCCAAATCCGGATGCTGCACCACTTCGACGCCGGCGGGGAACGCCAGATGCGGCCGCCGCACCGCCGCGCGCACCGTGTAGCCGTCACGCGCCAAGGCCGCGACCACGGGGCTGCCGATGAAACCGGATGCGCCGGTGACCAGGACGCGGCTCATGCGCGGCCTCGCTCGAAGGCGGCGAGCAGCCAGGCGACGAGGATCGCGCCAATCGTCAGCGCGGCGATCTCGCTCGGCCGGCCCGGCACGATCACGGAAATAACTGCCAGAATGCCGAGGCCAATGTTCACGGCGAACACGCGCGCGACCACGGCCATGGTCGTAAAGCCCTTATCGGTGGCGCGCTGATAGAAATGAGTGCGGTGCGCCTGCCAGAACGGCTCGCCGCGGACGAGGCGCCGGAACAAGGTGATCGTGGCGTCGGCCAGATAATAGAGCGGCATCACAACAGCGGCGGCCAGATGACCGCCGGTCGCGACCAGGAGCAGCAGCCAAGCGAGAATGAGACCGATCGGCAGACTACCGACGTCGCCAAGGAAAACTTTCGCGATCGGCCGATTGAAATAGGCAAATCCGATCATGGCGCCGCCGAGCGCGAGCGCCAACACCGTGCCGTAGGGTGGCAGCGCGCCCGCTATTCCGAGCGCCGTGAGCGTAGCGGTGATCGGTATCACTTCCGCGACGGTCATCCAGTCGATGCCGTCCATGAAATTGACCAGGTTGACGAACCACAAACCGCCGATCAGCAGCAGGAGCCGCTCAAGCCACCACGGCAATAGCGGCACGACGCGCAGTTGATCGGGCAGCGTGTAGATGATGCCCGCAATCACGACCGCTTGCAGTATCAAGCGCAGGCCGGCGGGAAGCGGCCGAATATCGTCGATCGCGCCGAGGCACGTCATGATCAATGTCGCGGCGACGATTTTCGGCAGGTTCAAGTCGGGCGAAACCCCCAACGAGAAAATTGCCAACGCGATACCGACGGCGCCCAGCGTCGCGGCAATGACGGCGATGCCGCCGCCCTGCGGCGTCGGCGTGCGATGCGACGAGCGCGCATTCGGTTTGGCCAGCGCATAGCGCGTAAGCCACGGATAGAGCGCCACGATCAGCAGCGCGCTCATCAGCGCCGCGAAGATCACGGTGACCGCGCCGCCCACGAGCCACATATTGCCGCCGCCGTCGCTCATCGCGCGGATCTGATCATCGGATGCATCTAATACAGCGGCCCCGGATCGCCGATCGCCCCCGGCCGCATCAAGCCCGACCCCAGATCGAACTCGGAATAGGTTTGCGCGTCGCAAGCGTCGGTCAAAACCGCGTATCGCTCATCGAGGAATTCCGAGCCTTTGAAGAACAGCGCATATGTACGCTGGTGACCGCGATCTTGGAAGTGAACGCAGACCTGCCAGCTCCAGCCCTTGTTGGCCAAAACCCAGCGCGGGTTCGATATTTCGGCCGGGCCGGTCAGCGGCGACTTCGTGAATATGCTTTTGAGGTGGGCGGCGATCATGCTGCGGTAATCCGAATTCAAGGCCGCGGTCGGCGTGCCCTGTTGCGGCTCGGCCAGGCTGCCGCATCCCGCCACCAGAACGAGCGTCAGCGCGGCCGCCACGCGTCGCGGGGCGTGCTGCAGAGGCATCGCGGAGCGTCGTCGATAGGTCATCGGCGCCATGGGCCGCAGGTTAGGAAATCGTTCACACCGGGACCATAGAAGTTTAGAGGCTTGCCGAGGCGCGCCAGGCGGCGGGTCCGGCGCGCTCAATCCTCATCGGGCATGGGGATCCGGGGTATTTTTAGGACATCACAGTCCCGCCACGAAGGCGGCGCAGGTCCCGGTAGATCGATGCCCAACCCTGCAGCGCGAATGATGGTCAAACGGCTCTTCGTGGCATTGCTGGGGCTTGGTCTCGGCCTGGCGCTGGGATCGTGCGGCCCGGTTGCGGGCTTTACCGCCGATCATTGGCCGCACTGGGCCGGCGGCTTGCCCGCGGGCACGCCGCCGCGGCCGGGCACTCCCGGCTACGACGACTACATCGCGCATCGCCAAGCCGATAGCGAACCGGCGAAGCCCGCCGCCACCAGCACGGCGGCGAATGCGCCGGCGGCTCCTGCACCCGCTGCCGCCGAACCGCAGGGCGACGGTGACGCGGCGGTGGCCCGCGGCGGCCTGTACTGACCGCCGCCAAAGCGGCGCGCCATCTCATGCCACGCCGGCGCGCAGCAGATCGTGGAAATGCACGATGCCGACCGGCCGGCCCGCCTCGACGACGACGAGCGCCGTGATCTTCGACGAATTGAGCAGTTGCAGCGCTTCGCTCGCCAGTTGGTCAGGCCGTACGACTTTCGGCGACGCCGTCATCACGTCGTCGACCGGCGCCTGCAGGAGATCGCCGCGCATATGGCGGCGCAGATCGCCGTCGGTGACGACACCGGCGAGCTTGCCGTTGGCGTCGATCACGGCAACGCAGCCAAATCCCTTGGCGGACATTTCGACGATCGCTTCCGACATCGGCGCGCCGCGCTTGATCAGCGGCACGGCCGCGCCGGCATGCATGATGTCGCGGACGAATTTGAGCGCCGCGCCCAATTGGCCGCGCGGATGGAATACGCCGAAGTCGACGGCGGTAAACCCTCTGGATTCGAGCAGCGCAATCGCCAGCGCATCGCCGATGGCGAGCTGCATCAATGACGACGTGGTTGGCGCGAGATTATGCGGGCAGGCTTCGCGGCTCTCCGGCATCGCCAGCACCACGTCGGCGGCCTTGCCGAGCGTGCTCTCTGCGCTGGAAGTGACGGCGATCAGCGCGATGCGGAAGCGGCGGGAATAGTTGATCAGGTCCTTGAGCTCTTCGGTCTCGCCCGACCACGACAGCGCCAGCATCACGTCGTCAGACGTGATCATGCCGAGGTCGCCGTGACTGGCATCGGCGGCGTGCACGAAAAATGCCGGCGTTCCGGTCGAGGCCAAGGTCGCGGCGATCTTGCGCCCGACATGGCCGGACTTGCCCATGCCGGTGACGATGACACGGCCGCGGGCGTTGCGGATCGTTTCAACGGCGGCGACGAAGGGGGCGCCGAGCCCATCGCACATGGCGGCAGCCAGCGCGGCGACGCCGTCGCGCTCGGTGTCAAGCGTGCGCAGCGCCGAGGCGATATGCGGGCTTGCGGCCGGCTGCACAACGCCGGCATCGGTCGGACTCGTCTTCGCACGCGTCGCCAAGGACCTACTCCCGCTGCCCGGTCTTTATGACCGGCCCACTATAGCAATAATCGCGGTTGCGCTCACTTGTTGCGTTCACTTGGCCCACGCCGCGAAGGCGTCGGCAAAGGCGCGGTCGCCCGGCGGGCCCTTTTCCACCGCCATGATGGCGCGGCCGCCGTTGGTGTAGACGATGGGCACGTCGAACCACTCCTGATCCTTGAGCAATTGGATGTTGCGCTGCCGGTCGGCGTCGACCGCGGACAGGCCGATCAGGAAGAAGCCGTTGGTGACCTTGACCGCCAGCCCCGCAAGCGGCGTGCCGCGCGTCTCCTCGGCCTGCTTCATCAACACGCCGGGTACGTTGGCGATGCCGCCGCCGGGGAAATCGGCCGGCAGGTTGAACATGATCTCGATGGTATGGCTCGCCGGCAGCGCCTTGTCGGTGTTGCGGCGTAGCGACCAGGTTACGGTCATCCGCCGGTCCGGGATCGCAATATCGGCGTGCACGGCGAGTTCCGGCGCCAGCCCGGCTCCGGGCGAAACAGTCTCGGTGCGCCAGATGGCCGAGCCGACAAAGCGTTTGCCCTTGGGGTCGTTCGGATCTTCCTCGTAGAGCACGACCCGTTGCGCCACCGCCGGCGCCGCCTGATTGCCGGGCGTGCCGCTATTGGCCGCCTGTCCGGGCACCTGCTCCTGCGGGACGCGGCCGGGAAATTTCGGCTCCGACGGCGCCGGCGCCTGCGTCACCTGGGCCGGCTGTCGCGTGCCGAATTGCGCGACCATGCGTTTCATGTTCGGCCATTGCCAGAGGAAAAGCGCCGCGACGATGCCGATAACGCACGCCCCCACGACGACCTTGATGAGGCCGACATAGGAGCGTGGCGGCGCTGCGTGCTCGTAGTCGTCTTCCGAGCCGGGCGGGCGTGGCGGATGTCCGCGTGCCGACTGGGACGGAAACGGCCGCTCTTCGTCGAGCTCGAAGGATTGTTCGAGGCTTTGGGGGTACCGCGCGTCGTCATCGTGCGCGTCCAAATCATCCAGATCAAGCTCGGGCTGGTATGAAGCCGGCGGCGCATCGTCGTCGCGCCGCAAGTGGCGCGGCTGCGGCTCATAAGTGTCGCGGGTGTCGCGCGCGGACTGAGCCGCGCGGGCGCTGGCGGAGCCGAGATCGTCGACGTCGTGTACGACGTCGCGGAAGCCCTTGAGCCCTTCCCGGCTGAGCGGAGACGTACGCGCGCTCAAGAGCCGGCCGCGCGCCGTAGCTGGCATGGGCCGTGGCGGCTGTGCAGGCGGGGGAGGCGGCGTTGGTTCCGCTTGCTCCGGCTCGTCGAAATTGTCCGGCGGCTGCGGCTGCTCGTCGTCTTGGCGGGCGTCCAGGTGTTCTGCCTGCGGCGGCACGACAGGCGGCGGCGCAGGAGACGGCGGAGGCGCCGCCGGCGTCGGACGAATGGGGGGCTTGAGCGGGCGCGGTTCGAAACGCGGCTCCATGCGGGACTTGCGCGCGGCGTCCGCCTCGACCTTGCGGATCGCCTCTTCGAGCGACAGCCGCTCGCGGGTGATCTCGGATTCCGAAAGCGCCGGCTCGACGGCACGCAGCTGCGCGACCAGCGCCGAGCGCGCCCGCTCATAGAGCGCCCGGCGGGCTTCGCCGCTGCTTTTACCGAGCCCCTCTACGGCTCGCGCTATGAGCGGTTGATAGTCGGTCATGGCTTAAGCTTACGCTCGGCTTCCTTAAATTTCATCGCTCATGTTTCGAACGGATTCTGCATCAGGATAGTGTCCTCGCGCTCGGGACTGGTCGACAACAGCACCGCCGAGCATCCTATCAGTTCCTCGATGCGGCGGACGTATTTGATGGCCTGGGCCGGCAGATCCGCCCACGAGCGGGCGCGGGCGGTTTTTTCCTGCCAGCCCGCGATGGTCTCGTAGATCGGCTCGACCCGCGCCTGGGCGTGTTCGCTCGCCGGCAGATAATCGATCTCCTTGCCGTCGAGCCGATAGCCGACGCACACCTTGATCTCTTCGAAGCCGTCGAGGATATCGAGCTTGGTCAGCGCCAGGCCGCGAATGCCGCTGGTGCGCACGGTCTGGCGCACCAGCACCGCGTCGAACCAGCCGCAGCGCCGCGGCCGGCCGGTGACGACGCCGAATTCCTTGCCGCGCTCGCCCAGCGTCCTGCCGACCTCGTTGAGTTGCTCGGTCGGAAACGGCCCGGCGCCGACGCGGGTGGTGTAGGCCTTGCAGATGCCGAGCACATAGCCGATGGCGTTAGGGCCGAGCCCGGAGCCGATCGCCGCCTGCGCCGCCACCGTATTCGACGACGTGACATACGGATAAGTGCCGTGGTCGATGTCGAGCAGCGCGCCTTGGGCGCCCTCGAACAGAATGCGCTTGCCCTCGCGGCGCCGTTCGTCGAGTAGCGACCAGACCGAGTCCATATAAGGCAGAACTTTCGGCGCTACCGCGGCCAGTTCATCGTAGATCGCGCGCGGCGCGATCTCGGCCATGCCGAGCCCGCGGCGCAGCGCATTGTGGTGCGCCAGCAGGCGGTCGATCTTGCCGCTGAGCATCTGCAGGTCGGCGAGATCCATCAGCCGGATGGCGCGGCGGCCGACCTTGTCCTCGTAGGCCGGGCCGATGCCGCGGCCGGTCGTGCCGATCGCGCCCTTGCCCGAGGCTTTTTCGCGCGCGACGTCGAGTTCCTGGTGCAGCGGCAGGATCAGCGGCGTGTTCTCGGCGATGCGCAGATTCTCCGGCGTGACGGTGACGCCCTGTTTCTTCAGCGTGGCGATCTCGTTGAGCAATGCGTGCGGATCGAGCACGACGCCGTTGCCGATGACCGAGAGCTTGCCCGGCCGCACCACGCCCGACGGCAGCAGCGACAGCTTGTAGGTGGTGCCGTTGATCACCAGCGTGTGGCCGGCATTATGGCCGCCCTGGAAGCGGACGACGATGTCGGCCTGCTCGGACAGCCAATCGACGATCTTGCCCTTGCCTTCGTCGCCCCACTGGGAGCCGACCACGACAACATTTGCCATGAGGAACTGACCTCAGGAGACCGATGAAACCATCACATGAATCGGATATCGGCTGTAGCCGACTGTCCCGGATAAAGGATGAAACCGCGCGAAGCAAGGCAAAGCGGTTGCAGCCCGACGCCGTTAGTTCCGCCAAACGATTGTTTCCACAGGGAATTTGCCGTTAGCCTTGTCTCCGAGTAGCGGATTTGCCGGGCCGCTTAAGGCGACAATGCGGCTTAGGCCGCGGGCAGATTGACGCAAGGCCCAAGGCAGCTATGACGCCGCCGCGCTGGTGCGGCGGATTTGAAGTTTCTAAAAAGCGGCCGGCCGTTCGATCGCTCCTGCGCGGTCGTTCCCAGATCGACAGGAGGGTTGCCGCCATGCCGGGGGCGCCTGCATCCAATGCCGCCCGCATCGGCCGCTGGTTGACCGACCAGCCTTATCTCCTGCTGTCGCTCACCTCGCTGTTCTGGGCCGGCAATACCGTGCTGGGCCGCTTCGTTGTCGGCCATATCCCGCCGATGACGCTGGCGTTCGGCCGCTGGGCCGGCGCGTTCCTGATCCTGCTGCCGTTCGCGGCGGGTCATCTGCGGCGCGACTGGCCGCTCATCCGCAAAAAAGCAGCGCTGCTGGCGCTGCTCGCGCTGGTCGGCTTCTCCGCCTACAACGCCATGGCCTATTACGGCCTGCAGTACACGACCGCGATCAACGGCTTGCTGCTGCAATCGATCGGGCCGTTGTTCGTCGCGTTGTGGACCTTCGCGCTGTTCGGCGATCGCCTGACCTTGCGGCAAGCCGTCGGCATCTGCGTCTCGATCTGTGGCGTCATCGTCATCATCTGCCACGGCAGCCTCGCCATCCTCTTCGGCATCGCGTTCAATCGCGGCGACATCTGGTTCGTGATCGCGCTGGTGTTCTACGGCTTATACATGGCCATGCTGCGCAAGCGGCCGCCGATCCATCCATTGTCGTTCCTCGCCGTCGGGATGGGAGGCGGCGCGGTGTTGCTGATTCCGCTGGTGGCGCTTGAAATAGCAAGCGGGCGGACCATGGTGTTCGATGCCGAGAGCGTTCTGAGCTTCGCCTTCATCTGCATCTTCCCGTCGCTGCTCGGTTATCTGTTCCTCAACCGCGGCATCGAGCTCGTCGGCGCCAACCGCGCCGCGCCGTTCATCCATCTCGTGCCAGTGTTCGGCTCGGTGCTGGCGATCGCGCTGTTGGGCGAGCGCTTCGAGCTTTACCATGCCGTCGGGTATGGGCTCGTGTTCACCGGGATTACGATTGCGACGAAGAAGTGACGGTGTCAAAACCGCAGCGTCTTGACTTGCTGCACGTTGGGGATTTTCTGCACCTCGGCGAGCACTTCCGGCGGCACGGCGCCGTCGACTTCGACCAGCGCGATGGCGTCGCCGCCGGCGGATTCGCGGCCGAGATGGAAAGTCGCGATGTTGATGCCGGCGCCGGCCAGCAGCGTGGCGAAGCGGCCGACGAAGCCGGGTCTGTCCTGGTTGGTCACGTAGAGCATCGACGGGCCGAAGGCTGCGTCCATGCGGATGCCCTTGATGTTGATGATGCGCGGCAGGCCGTCGGCATAGACCGTGCCCGACACCGAGCGCGTCTGCCGGTCGGTCGTCACCGTCACCGTGATAAGGCTCTCGTAGTCGCCCTCGGCGTCGCGCCGGGTCTCCTCGACGATGATGCCGCGATCCTTGGCGACGATCGGCGCCGAGACGACGTTGACGTCTTGCAGCATCGGGCGCAATAGGCCGGCGACCGTCGCCGAGGTCAGCGCCTTGGTGTTGAGCTGCGCCACGCCGCCCTCATAGGAAATCTGCACGCGGCTGATGCCGGTCTCGGTGAGCTGGCCGGCGAACGAGCCGAGCTTTTCGGCCAGCGCCACGAAAGGTTTTAGCTTCGGCGCTTCCTCGGCGCTGATCGAGGGAAAGTTCACCGCGTTGGAGATCGCGCCGCGCAGTAAATAGTCCGCCATCTGCTCGGCGACCTGTAGCGCGACATTCTCCTGGGCTTCCGTGGTCGAAGCGCCGAGATGCGGCGTGCACACAACGTTCGGCAAGCCGAACAGGCAGCTCTGCGTTGCCGGCTCTTCGCGAAAGACGTCGACCGCGGCGCCGGCGACGTGGCCCGACTTGAGCGCTTCGCACAGCGCCATCTCATCGACCAGCTCGCCGCGGGCGCAGTTGATCAGGCGGACGCCTTTTTTGGCGAGCTTCAGCGTCTCGGCATTGACGATGTTGCGGGTCTTGTCGGTCAGCGGCGTATGCAGGGTGATGAAATCGGCGCGGCGCCACAGCTCGTCGAGCTCGACCTTCTCGACGCCGAGATTAATCGCCCGCTCCGCCGACAGATAAGGATCGTAGGCGATCACCTTCATCTTCAGCCCGATCGCCCGGTCGGCGACGATCGAGCCGACATTGCCGCAGCCGATGATGCCGAGCGTCTTGGAGAAAATCTCGACACCGAGGAATTTGTTCTTCTCCCATTTGCCGGCCCGCGTCGAAGCGTCGGCTTCCGGGATTTGCCGCGCCAGCGACAGCATCAGCGTGATGGCGTGCTCGGCCGTGGTGATCGAATTGCCGAACGGCGTGTTCATCACGATGATGCCGCGCGCGGTCGCTGCCGGGATGTCGACATTGTCGACGCCTATGCCGGCGCGGCCGATCACTTTCAGGCTTTTGGCCTTTTCCAGGATCTTGGCGGTCACCTTGGTCGCGGAGCGGATCGCAAGACCATCGAAGCCGTTGATGGTCTCGGCGAGCTTGTCCTTGTCCTTGCCGAGATTGGGCTGGAATTCGACCTCGAGGCCGCGATCCTTGAAAATCTGGACGGCGGCGGGCGACAGCGCATCGGAGATCAGAACACGGGCGGTCATGGCAAAATTCCTTTGCGATCAGCGCAACCAGCGCAGCATGTGGGGATAGGGTTCGACGCCGCTTGCCGCGGCGCGTTTGGGCTCGACGGCCATGCCGTAGAACTGCAACAGCGGCACGCCGACATAGTTGCCGGCGATGAAATTCTCGATCAGCGCCGCGGCGCCGCCCTTATAGCCGCGGTCATGGAAGACGATCGCCGGATCGAGGTCGAGATGGCGCAGCGCGGCGTAAGACCAGGCGATGCTCGTCAGCTCGTCGCCGCCGTCCGGCGACAGCGTCGGCGCAAGGCGTTCGGCGGGGTCGGCGACCGCGAGATGGCCGGCCTCGTGGAGGATATCGCCGGGATGGGTCAGGCGTTCTTCGTCGACCAGGATGGCGCCGTTACGGATATCCAGCCCGGGCAGGAAGGTCTTGTCCGGCAGCGTCGTGGCGCGCACGTCGATGCCGATGCTGCGCACGAATGCCGCCAGCCGCTCGGTCAGAGGATTGGCGAAGGAAACCGCTGACATGGCGATCAAGCCGCCTTCGCCAGCGCTTCCTTGGCCGCCGCATAGGCCCAGTCGAGCCACGGCGTGAGCGCCTCGACATCGGCGCGCTCGATGGTCGAGCCGCACCAGACGCGCAGTCCCGGCGGCGCATCGCGATAGGCGTCGATGTCGTAGGCGACGCCTTCCTTATCGAGGGCGGCGGCGATGCCTTTGACGAACGCCGCCTGGGCGTCGGCGGCAAGCCGCGTCACCGCCGGATCGACCACCTTCAGGCAGACCGAGGTGTTGGAACGCAGCGCCGGATCGCGCGCCAGGAAGTCGATCCAGGGCGTGCGCTCAACCCAGTCGGCGATGACCTTGGCGTTGGCGTCGGCGCGGGCGTGCAGCGCCGGCAAGCCGCCGACCGACTTCGCCCATTCGAGCGCGTCGAGATAATCCTCCACGCACAGCATGGACGGCGTGTTGATGGTCTCGCCCTGGAAAATCCCTTCGTTGAGCTTGCCGCCCCGCGTGGTGCGGAAAATTTTCGGCACCGGCCACGGCGGTGTGTAGCTTTCGAGCCGCGCCACCGCGCGCGGCGACAGGATCAGCATGCCGTGGGCCGCCTCGCCGCCGAGCGCCTTCTGCCAGGAGAACGTCACCACGTCGAGCTTGGCCCAATCGAGCGGCTGGGCGAAGGCGGCCGAGGTGGCATCGCAAATGGTCAGCCCGGCGCGGTCGGCCGCGATCCAATCGGCATCGGGCACACGCACGCCTGACGTCGTGCCGTTCCAGGTGAAGACGACGTCGGTCGCCGGATCGACCTTGGCGAGATCGGGCAATTCGCCGTAGGGCGCCTTCAGCACGGTGACGTCTTTGAGCTTGAGCTCCTTGGCGACGTCGCCGACCCAGCCTTCGCCGAAGGATTCCCAGGCCAGCATGGTCACCGGCCGCCGGCCGAGCAGCGTCCAAAGCGCCATCTCGACGGCGCCGGTATCGGACGCCGGCACGATGCCGATGCGATAGTCGGCGGGAACGCCCAAAACCTCGCGAGTCAGATCGATGGCGCGCTTGAGCTTGGCTTTGCCCGGCTTCGAGCGGTGCGAGCGCCCGGTAAATGCGTCGGTGAGGGCTTGCGGGGTCCAGCCGGGGCGCTTGGCGCAGGGGCCGGACGAAAAGTGCGGCACGCGAGGCCGCACGGAAGGCTTGGCAGCGGTCATGGTCTATCCTTCCAGATAGGCGCCCCTCGTTGGGGAGGGGTGTCCCGCCCGTGGAATTAAGGATTTAAGCTTGCGCCGTCAAGCGCGAGTTGTGGCGGTTGGCCGGCATAGCGGCGGGTCGGCGTGGCCGCGGGTCGGCGTGGCACGCAAACGGTCCCCGGCCGAAGGCCACGCGCAAACGATTCCGTAACCTGAAATGTGGCGCCTGCATTCAGCGCGGATTTACCTACCGCGTCAGCGACAATTTTAAGATCATTTGCGGTTAGCGCTTATTGAATCGCGTTCGTTGCGATGGATGGAAAGAATTTGCCCGCGCGCGACTGCGCCATGTTAGTACCGGAAAACGCGGCGGAATTCTCCGTACGCATTTCAGAAACTATCAGGCGCGGATCTGCCGCCGCATCGCAATTCTAAATATTTGGAACAGTTAAACCGCGGCGACGCCGACCGACGAGCTAACCCCCCTTTAATGTCCGCGCTCGAAGATCGCCCGCAACACGGGGAAAGGGCGTCTTATGCGTCGCGTCATGTATGTCCTGTTGGCGCTTGTGTTTGCGCCAAGCGCTTTCGCGGACGACTTAAGTTGGCTGACGGGTCCGCAAGCCAGCAATGTGCCGGTCGTCAACGGCTGGGCCGGGGTCTATATCGGCGGTCAGGTCGGTTATAGCAATGCCGGCGGCGATTTCAGCAAAACGACCAAAGATCCGATCGCCTTCGCGCTGCGCAACACGACGTTGGAGGAACAGGTGATGCCCTCCAACTGGCAGGTGCTCGGTCAAGCCAATCACAGCGCCGCAGGCTTCGGCGGTTTCGTCGGCTACAACACCCAATTCGAACGGCTCATGTTGGGCGTCGAGGCCAATTACGACCAAGCCAACCTCTCCCTGATTGCGCCTAATTCGCCGATCTCGCGCCGGGTGACGGCGGGCGGAATCCCCTACGATGTCACCGTTACCGGCAGCGGCAGCGTCAGCGATCTCAATTTCGGCACACTGCGGGCGCGTGGCGGGTGGGCGCTGGGCAATTTCCTGCCCTATGCTTTCGCCGGCGTTGCCGTCGGGCACGCCAATGTCAATATTGTGGGCACGACGTTCGGCGTACAAAATCCGCCGCTCGGCTGTCCCCCAGGCACCAATCCGCCATGCGTGCCGTTCTCGTTTACCGGTACCGCCGGCAAGAACGGCGAATGGCTGCTTGGCTTCGCCGTCGGCGGCGGGCTCGACGTCGCTCTCACGCACAACGTCTTCCTGCGCGCCGAATACGAATTTGTGCAGTTTGCGCCGGTCGCGAACCTGGTCGTGAGCGTCAATACCGTGCGCGGCGGTCTCGGCGTCAAGTTCTAGGCAGCCAGCAGTCGCTCTCGCGAATCAGAACTTCACGCCGGCGCCGATCCGCGCGCTGGTGGCGTTGAGCCTGATATTGTTCGGCGCGCCGAACTGGATGTATTGGACCTCGCCGCGCAGAAACAGATTTTGCGTCAGCGCGTAGTCGAGGCCCAAGCCGCCAACGAAGCCGAGATACCATTTGCCATCGACTTTATTGGACAGTGTCCAATCGCCGCCGATCGGGGAGGGCGGCGGCGGCACGGTGTTTTGGGGTGGCGGATTGGTGCAGGTAAAGGGCTCTTCCTGACCGCAATAGTTGACGTTGACCGATTTCGTCGCGTTGATCTGCGAGATCGAAACGCCGGCAAAACCGTAGGGCAACAGGTTGCCGAACGCCCAACCGAATCGGCCGCGCACGGTGCCGTAATCGTTCACCTTCGCGGAGGCCGAGGTATTCACATTGTACGTCGTGTCGTACACGACGTTGTTGGCGGTCTGGAAATAATCGTGGCTTTCCCGGTCGTTGATGCTGGCGTTGAACGACGTCTTGGTGAAGGTCAGTTCGAAGCCGACGACGGCAGCCTCGAATTGGTAATTGTAGCCGAGGAAGGCGCTGTAGCTCGGCGTCTGGGTACTCAAAGAGGTGAGCCGCGGAAAGTTGGACAGCGGAATTCCATTGAAGCCCGCGCTCAATCCGGAAATGGTGGTGATCTCGGCGGCCCCGACGTTGCGGAAATCGGCACCGTCGAATTCTTGGCCGATCAGCGCGCCGCCGTACAAGCCGCTCCAGCGGATGTAGGTGGCATAGCCCACGGGTTGGGCGCCGCGCAGCACGTCGAAGTCTCCGGCGCGCGCGCCGGCCGGCGCGATAAGCACGACCAAAGCACAGATGACCCAACGCATCGGCCGCATTCTCCGTCCAGGCGGCGCGCCATGCGCGGCCAGACGCGGGCGATCATCAGGCATTAACCTTAATGGAGCGTTAGCTGGGGGCGGGGCGGGGTGGCGGGATGGGTGGGGCAGCGCCCTGGTGCATCGCCAGCGGCGCCGGCTCGGCGGCTCCTGCGCGGCGCCTGAAACGAAAACGGCGCGGTCGCCCGCGCCGTTTGTTGCTTTTGCTTCGCCGGTTCGGCGCCGGATCAGCCCCGGCTCATCAGCGGCGGGGGCGCCATCATCGGGACCACGTCGGGCTGCAGCATCCAGCGCAGGCCGATGCGGAAATCCCAGGAATTGACGTTGTCCAGATTGAACGAGGCGCCCGGGCACGACGCGGTATTCTGGCAGGCCACTATGGCCGTCTGCGGCGAGCCCAGATGCAGGTAGCGCGCGCTGAAGTCGACCTTGAGGTTGTTGTTGACGTTGTAGGTGAGGCCGGCCTGGGCATTCCAGGCGAGGCTCCAGTTCGACGCGTCCGCAGAGGTCAAGCCGAAGCCGAGGGTGCCGCTGGAGTTGATGCCGAGATCCTGCACGTCAGTGATGCGATTGAAGGCGCCGCCGACGCCGGCGCCCACATAGGGCGTCAGGCACCACCAGGTGCCGAGATCGACATAGGCGTTGGCCATGAACACGGCCGACGAGAAGTTGCCTTCGGTGACGTCGAAGCAGTTGCCGCCGCCGGCGCAGAATTCGACGAAGCGGCCGGTCGCCTTGAACATCGCCTTGGTGCGGTATTCGGCGGTGAAATCCGTCCGGAACCAGTTGTTCCACTCGTAGCCGATACCGCCGCCGAAGATTGCGGTGTCCTGGATGTCTTTCTGCACGATCGTCCAGCTCGCCGGCCAGACGAATGCGGAATTCGTCTGCGAGTGTGGGAAATCGCCGAACGTCTGGATGCCGACGCCGACGTCGCCGCGCAGATACCAGCCGCTGGAGACAACGGGCGCGGGTTGATAGGCCACCGGCGGTTGATACATCGGTGCGGGGGGAGGCAGATCGGCTGCGAGTGCGGCTGTGCTGAGCAAGCCGACCGCAGCAGCGCTAGCGAAGAATTTGACGCTGACCATGGCTTCGTCCTTTCCTCGGCCGAGCCACGGATGCCGGCGGCCCGCCGTCGTTGAACCGGGCCGAAGATGCCAGCAATTATTTAAGCGGGTCTTAACCTTAAGATTTAACCGTAATTGTTAATCCACCGCGGCGGGTGGCAAACGACGCCGGAATCGCCGATCCGGCGCGGTAAGTCGGGCCCGTACCAGCAAATTCGCTCGCCGCTTAAGGGCGGCGGCAAAATTATCGTTAAGAACGTGTTAACGATTGCGGCGCGCGCGGTCGGCCGCGACTTTAGTCCGCGTCTTCCTCGAGCTCGCCGATATGGTGCTGGGCGTAGAGCTCAAGGCCGAGCTTGGCGACCAGGTCGAGCTGGGTTTCGAGGAAATCGATGTGCTCTTCCTCGTCGTGCATCAGCTTCTCGAACAGGTCGCGCGTCACATAGTCCTTCACGCCGTGGCAATGGGTGGCGGCCTCCTGATAGAGCGCGCGCGCCGACATTTCCGCGGCGAGGTCGCAATCGAGGACCTCCTTGACGTTCTGGCCGATATGCAGCGGATCGAGCACCTGCATGTTGGGGAAGCCGTCGAGGAAGATGATGCGTTCGACCAGCTTGTCGGCGTGCTGCATCTCCTCGATCGATTCCTTGCGCCACTGCTTGGCGAGCGCCTTGTAGCCCCAATTGTCGAGCAGCCGGTAATGCAGCCAGTATTGATTGATCGCCGTCAGTTCGTGCCGCAATCCCTTATTGAGGAAGTCGAGGACTCCCGGGTCGCCTTTCATGAGCGTGCTCCTGCAACTGGGGTCGGCGCCGCACGATGTGTGGCTGGGCGGTAATTATAACGATCAATAGCTGGACGGCGATAGGCCGCGCCCGGTCTCGCACCCGGTCTGTGGAAGGCGGCGCAGAGTTCAGCGCGGGTTCGGGACGGTGGCGCAACACGGCGCCGGCGCGGCTGCGGCCAGCGCCTCGTTCATGATGCGCCGGATGGTGCGGGCACAGCGGCCGCACTGCGGACTGCAACCGAGGCAATGATAGACTTGGCCGGCCGTGCGCGGACAACTTTCGCCGGCCGCGAGCGTGCCGCGCACGTCGTGGTCCGTGAACACGTTACAGGAACAGACGATCATGACGGCGCGGCCCGGCGGCAATTGGTTCGATCTGCAACTATATTTACCGCAGCCAGTTTAGCGATGCAAAGAAAAATCTTTGTTTATAGGCGTTCTAAGCTTCGGCTGTGGACACGTCGCGTGGCTCATCCTCGGCAAAGCGGCGGCCGGGGTCACGCGGCGGCCGTCTCCTCCTCGGCGTCGTCATCCCGCCGGCGCCGGCGCGGCCGCAACCGGCAAAGCCGCGACGGGATGTGGCACAAATCGTCGAGGAAGCCAGCGAAGCGCTGACCCCGCGCCAGCGCGCGATCGAGCGCCGCCATGGTGCGGGCAAGCCCGGGATCGTCGTCGCGCACCCAGGTGCGCAGCACCGAAGCGAACAATAGCGCCAAACCCTGCGCGCGCATCATGCCGCGCGGTCCCGAGGCGTTGATTCCGGCGGCGCTGAGCATCCATTGCTGCGAGCGCACGGCCAATCCGTTGAGCGCCAAGGCGAGCGGCGGGCTGCGCCGGGCGGAACGCAATAGCGAGCGCACCGCCTCGCGATGCGGCGCCAGCACTTCGAGCCTGCGCATCAGCACGTCGAATAGCCGCTCGCGCGGCGGCTCCTCGGCCATGTCGCTCAAATCCTCGGCCAGCACGGCGCGGTCGATCGCCTTGATGTGGGCGGCGAGGATCGCAAGCGGCGAGGCGAACGCGTCACGTAATTGGCCGAGCGATACGCCCGCTTCCTTGGCGATCTCGGCGAAGCCGATCTGCTCGATCGGTTTCTCCGCCAGCAGCGCCAAGAATGCTGCGATGATTTTTTCGCGTTCGCTTCCGGGGTTGGCCGGCGCGGCGGGTTTCGCGGCGGAGGATCGTGCGGATTTACGGGCGGGCTTGCGGACCATGACCGAACTCCTGGGCAATGCCCCACTATGAGCTCAATGTAGGCCAGCGCTGGCACGGTTCCAAGGCGGCGTCAGGGAGGCGCCAAGGCCCTTGGTCAGCCGGCAAGCTCCCGTGACCGCTTGGTCGCCGCCATGACCGCATTACGCATCAATTGCGCCAGGCCGTCCTTGCCCATCAGTACTTCAAGCGCGGCGGCGGTCGTTCCTCCCGGCGACGTCACGTTCTGCCGCAGCACCGCGGCATCGAGTTCCGAGCGGTGCAACAGCTCGCCGGAGCCGGCAACGGTTTCCCGCGCCAGCTTGGCGGCAAGCGGCGCCGGCAGGCCGGCGGCGATGCCGGCTTCGGCCAGCGCTTCGGCCAAGAGAAAGACATAGGCGGGTCCCGATCCGGACACCGCGGTGACGGCGTCCATCAGCGCTTCGTCGTCGGTCCACTCGACGGTGCCGGTCGCGCAGAGCAGGCGGTGGGCGAGGTCGCGTTGCGCGGCATTGACGTCGCGCGGCACCGCAACCGTGATGCCGCGGCCGATCGCCGCCGGGGTATTGGGCATGGCGCGCACCAGCGCGCAGGGCGTGTTCAGCGCGCCGGCGATGAATTGCAGCGTGCGCCCGGCCATGATCGAGACCACGACGGTCGAAGCGCCGATCATCGGCTTGAGCGGCGGGATCGCTTCCGCCGCGCTTTGCGGCTTCACCGCAATGACGACGGCGGCAATGTCGGTCAGCGCGCGCAGCTCCGGATTGAGCAGCATTCCGTGGGTCGTGAGCGTTGTAATCTGCGGCGACGGTTGCGGCTCGAGAACGGCGACGTGCTTTGGGTCGAGGCCGAACCGCAGCCAGCCTTCGAGCAACGCGCCGCCCATCTTGCCGGCGCCGACCAGGACGAGGCGGCCGGCGAAATCGTGCAAATCCGGCGTCGCGCTCGTCACGCCTCGCCCGAAGTCTCGAACATGGCGGACTCCATCGCCTCGCGCGCCGACTTGCCGGCCCAGACCACGAACTGGAACGCCGGGAAGTAACGCTCGCAGGCATCGAGCGCGCAGCCGAGCGAGGCTTCGCATTGCCGGCCTGACGCCGGCACGCCGCCGGCGAGGAGGAGCGCATGGCGGAACATCACCATGCCGTTCTGCATCCAAACGTCGAAATGGCCGATCCACAATTGTTCGTTGATCATGGCAACGAGCTGCTGCACTTCGGGAAGCCGCAGCTCCGGCACTCTGATTTCAAACGCGCAGGCCAGATGCAGCGCCTCGATCTCGCTCATCCAGGTGAACGAGACCTGATAGTTGGTCCATTTGCCGGTCACCACCAACGCGATCTCGTCATCGCCGGAACGTTCGAACGGCCAGTTATTGCCGGTCGCCATCCGCTCGACGACCTCGAGCGGATTGTGCTGGCCGCGTGCGATTTCGATGATGGACATGCCCTCTCCCCAGGTGCCGCATCTGAGTGGAAATGCGCACGCCACTAGGACTTATGCGAATACCGGCTGCAATTTGACGCAGGGATGACATTTACGCGTCGGTTGACGAAAGCCGCGAATCAGCCCGCACGCCGACTATAATCGGCCTGATTCCGCTCACCAAATCCGACGCAAGGGCCTCCGGCGCCACCACTCTCGGCACTCATGAAGTGATTTGGCCCCGACGCACAATGCTGCGCCCATGACCGTCCACAGCGCGGCCTGCGACAAGTTGACTCGGGGGCTGATGAAGGGCGGCAGGCCTGTTCAGTCGAACAGACTCGAGACCGATTCTTCGGCGGCGGTGCGGTTGATGGCTTCGCCGATCAACGTGGCGATCGACAGCACGCGGATATTGTCGGACTTGGCGACGGCTTGCGTCGGCTGGATCGAATCCGTGATCACCAATTCCTTGAGATTGGATTTGCCGACGCGGGCAACCGCGCCGCCCGACAAAACGCCGTGGGTGATGTAGCCGTAGACCGCGGTGGCGCCCTTTTCGAGCAACGCGTCGGCGGCATTCACCAGCGTGCCGCCGGAATCGACGATGTCGTCGACCAGGATGCAGATGCCGCCGCTGACCTCGCCGATGACGTTGGCGACTTCGGATTCGCCCGGCCGCTCGCGCCGCTTGTCGACGATGGCGAGCGGCGTGTTGATGCGCTTGGCGAGCCCGCGCGCGCGCACCACGCCGCCGACGTCGGGCGACACCACGATCACCTTGCTCAGATCGAAACGCTGGCGGATGTCACGCATCATCACCGGCGCGGCAAACAGATTGTCGGTCGGAATGTCGAAAAATCCCTGGATCTGGCCGGCATGCAGGTCGAGCGTCATCACCCGATCGGCGCCGGCGCGGGTGATGAGATTGGCGACGAGCTTGGCCGAGATCGGCGTGCGCGGCCCGACTTTGCGGTCCTGCCGCGCATAGCCGAAATAGGGCACCACCGCGGTGATGCGCCGCGCCGACGCGCGCCGCAGCGCGTCGATGATGATCAGCAATTCCATCAGATGGTCGTTCGCCGGATACGACGTCGACTGCAGGATGAAAACGTCGGCACCACGCACGTTTTCCTGGATCTCGACGAAGATTTCCATGTCGGCGAAGCGCCGCACGGTCGCCTTGGTCAGCGGGGTGCCGAGGTAACCGCCGATGGCCTCGGCAAGCGCGGGATTGGAGTTGCCGGCGACGATCTTGATCGCCCCGTTGTTGCCCGCCATCCCTCTCTCCTGCGCGCCCGGCAGAGACTTTTCGCCGCCCTGATACAAGTCGCCTGCCGGGCTGGCAACATGAATCAGGGCCTTGTCCCCGCAAGGTTTTTTCGCCGTAAAGCCAACGGCTTTGGCGCGGCGCGCCGGCGCCGTTTCAGCCGCTCAAAGCGATCGCATTGACGTGGCGGCCGTAATCGGCTTCGGCGCGGTGGGTGCTGCGGCGGAAGCTGAAAAAGCGCTCGGCGTCGGCATAAGTGCAAAGCTCGACATCCTCGATCTGCGTGATGCCGGCCCGCGTCAGGCGCGAGCCGATATAGCCGGCAAGATCGAACATGGCGTGGTTTTGGCGCGCAGCGGTTGCGAAAAAGCGGTTGCTGGCGGGGTCTTCGGCGGCAAAGCGGGCGGTGAGATCGGCGCCGACCTCGTAATTGGGCTGCCGGATCATCGGCCCGATCACGGCGCGGATTTGGCCGCGCGCGGCGCCGAGCCGCTCCATGGCCTCGACGGTGGCCTCGATGACGCCCGCGAGCGCGCCGCGCCAGCCGGCATGGGCGGCGCCGATGACGTGGGCGCGTGGGTCGGCGAAGAGTACCGGGCCGCAATCCGCGGTGCTCACCCCGATGGCGAGCGCCCGCATGCGCGTGACGATGGCGTCGGCGCGGGGCCGCGCCTCGGGCAGCCACGGCGTTTCCGCGACCACTACCTGCGGCGAGTGAATCTGATAGCAGGTCAGAAAGCGGCTCGGCTCGACCCCGATCGCGGCCGCCATGCGCGCGCGGTTTTCCGCCACGTGCGCGCGATCGTCGTTCGATCCGACGCCGCCATTGAGGCTCGTATAGAGGCCACCGGAAACGCCGCCGTGGCGCGTGAAAAAGCCGTGGCGGATGCCGTCGAGCGCCAGCGTTTTAGCCTCGATCATCATGGCGTAGCAAATCCGGGCAGCGCGCCGAGTTTCGGGTCGGCGATAGCGAGCGCCTTGAATAGCTCCCCCATGCCCTGGGCGCCACTTTCGGTCAGCCGCGCCAGCGCCAGCTCGATCTCCAGCGCCTTGTCGCGCGAGGCGTTGGCCTTCAGCGCGGCGGCGCGTTTGTCGATGCCGAGCCGGAGCAGGAGTTCGCGCTGCAGAATAGGGCCGTGAATGCGGCCGCCGATGCTTTCCGCGCTCTGCGCCAGCGCCTCGAAATCGACATGGGCGGTGAGGTCGGCTTCGCCCGGCGCGCGCAGCGGATCGGTGTAAGCGTGTCCGGCGACCGCCTGCAATGTATCGCCGAAGCTATATTTGACGTGACCGTAGTCGAGGATCAGCGCCGCGCCGTCGGAGCGCACGCGCCGGCCAAGCTCGAGCGCGATGCGGTCGGGGCGCCATTCGAAGATCGAGCCTTCGGGCGACTGCCGCAGGCCGCGCGGCAGGCCAGTCTCGAAATGCGGGAGCGTCTCGCCCGCCAGGCCGAAGCACAGATTGCCGTCGGCGCCGATAGCGACGACGCGCTCGTGCCAGCCGTCGGCCTGCTTGACCGCCTGATGCACCGGCAGCGCATCGATGAACTCGTTGGCGACGATGAGGCTCGGGCCGCCGGGGACGTCGTCGAGCGTCGCGTGCCAAAACGCCGGCACGTCGAGGGTCTCGAACCGCTGCTGCTGCAGCTTCTGCAGCGCCGGGCTGATCTCGACCAGATGCAGCACGATCGCCTCGCGGAAACCTTGCACCACGCGCGCCGCCCGCAGCGCGTCGAGGATCAATGTGCCGCGGCCGGGTCCGAGCTCGATGAGGCGGAAGTTTTCCGGCGCGCCCATCTGCCGCCACACCGCCGCCAGCCAAATTCCGATCAACTCGCCGAACATCTGGCTGATCTCGGGCGCGGTGATGAAATCGCCGTCGCTGCCGAGCGGGTCGCGGTTGATGTAATAGCCGTGCCGGGGATGGGTCAGGCAGAGCCGCATATAGTCGGCGACGGGCATCGGCCCGGCGACGGCGATGCGCCGGCGGATTTCGTTCTCCAGCGCCGTCGCCTCAGCCATCTTTCAGTTTCGCTTCGCAGCTCAGCGCGTAAGTGAGAACGGCGATGCCGCCCAGCATCAGCGGAATGCACAGCAGCATGCCCATGGTGAGCCCGCCCCAGAGGAAGCCGAGCTGAATGTCGGGCTCGCGAAACAATTCGCAAGTGACGCGCGCCACGCCATAGCCGAGCGCAAAACTTCCGGTGACGACGCCGGGCCGCTTGAGCGCGCCGAAGCGCACCATGAGGCCGAGCACGGCGAAGAGCACGACGCCTTCCAGCGCTGCTTCATAGAGCTGGCTCGGATGGCGCGGGACCGGGCCGCCACCTGGAAAGATGATCGCCCACGGCACGTCGGTCGGCCGGCCCCACAATTCGCCGTTGATGAAATTGGCGATGCGGCCGAGAAAGAGTCCGATCGGACAGACCGCGGCGATGACGTCGCCCAGCGACAGCATCGGGATGCGGCGCTTGAGCGCGAAGGCGACGATGGCGACCATGCAGCCGGCGACGCCGCCGTGGAACGACATGCCGCCGTTCCACAATTCGAAAATCTGCAGCGGATGCTCGATGAAATGCGGCAGATTGTAGAACAGCACGTAGCCGGTGCGGCCGCCGAGAATGATGCCGAGCGTGATCCAGATGACGAAGTCGTCGAAGTCGATCACCGTGAGCGGCGCCGGTCCGCCCCACAGCCGCGCCGAGGCGATGATGGCACGCGCATAAAACCAGCCGGCGATGATGCCGACGATATAGGCCAGCGCATACCAGCGCACCGCCAGCGGCCCGATCGAGATCAAGACCGGATTGATCGCCGGAAACGGCAGAACGGGCAAAACTGCAAGCAGGACCACGAGCATCAGATGGCTTTCATGAACGGCTGGCCAGCGCGACTCATTGCGCCGGTCTCTTGGCGCCGCGCCTCTTGCGAGCGCGCCGCACCATCGCCATTGTGTGCGGGCATATCAAGCGGGACTCCGGAAGCGGAGTTCGGAGGCAGCCATGGTCCAGACCACAAACCGGTTCTTCGACGAGGTCGCGCGGTTGATGAACGACGCGGCCGGCGCCGCGCAAGGCGTGCGGCGCGAGGTCGAAACGCTGTTCCGCAACCAGGCGGAGCGCATTTTGCGTGATCTCGACGTGGTCAAGCGCGAGGATTTCGAGGCGGTCAAGGACATGGCCCGCCTGGCGCGCGAGGAAAACGAGGCGCTCAAGGCCCGCGTGGCGGCGCTGGAAGCGGCCCTCGGCAAGACCGGCGGCCCCGCCGGTACGTCCTCAAGCCAAGCGGCAGGCGTCAATTCGAGTGGCGGCTAATCCGGCCCCTTTGCTGCCGGCAACTTGCCGCGCTGGCTTTCCTTGTTTTTCACAACCTGCGCCGCTATAAGCGCGGCGGCCGTGGCCGCTACCGCACCCCTGGAGGCTCGCCGCGGAATTTCACTTATAAGACAGAGCTTTAGACAAGGATACCTACCATGGCGACCGTCAATCTGATCAAGGCGGCAGCGCGTTCACGGGCCGGCAAGGGGGCCGCCCGGTCCGAACGTCGTGCCGGCCGCGTTCCCGGAATCATCTATGGCGACGGCAAGCCGCCGCTGCCGATCTCGCTCGATTATGCCGACCTCAAGCAGCGCATCTATGCCGGGCATTTTCTGACCACCATTCATGACGTCGAAATCGACGGCGTGAAGCATCGCGTCATTCCCCGCGACTTCCAGCTCGATGCGGTGCGCGACCTGCCGCTGCATGTGGATTTCATGCGGCTCGGCGAGGGCGCCACGATCCGCGTCAAGATTCCGGTCCACGTCAGGAATGCCGACCAGTCGCCGGGCGTCAAACGCGGCGGCACGGTCAGCATCGTCACCCACACAATCGAGGTGCGCTGCCGCGCCGACGCCATTCCGGCCGGCATCGACGTCGACGTCAGCGAGCTCGAGATCAACTATTCCAAGCACCTGAGCGACATCACCCTGCCGGAAGGCGTGCGCGTCGTCGCCGGCCGCGACATCACCCTGGTCACGGTGGTGCCGCCGTCAGGCTATGCGGAAGAAATGAAGGCCCAGGCCGAAGCTGCCGCCGCCGCAGCGGCTGCCGCAGCAGCTGCTGCCGCAGCAGGCGTGCCGGCCGAAGGCGCCGCCCCGGGTGCAGCGCCTGGCGCCGCTCCTGGTGCTGCCCCTGGCGCCGCGCCGGCTGCTCCTGCCGCCGCCGCGCCCGAGAAGAAGTGAGGGTTGCCGCCGCGGGACGACGCCGATGCTGCTCCTGGTCGGACTCGGAAATCCGGGAGCGCGCTACGCCGGCAACCGCCACAACATCGGCTTCATGGCGGTTTCGGAAATTGCCAAGCGCCACGGCATCGGGCCGTGGCGCCGGCGTTTCCAGGGCGTCGCCTGCGAGGGCCCGATCGGCGGCGAGCGCGCGCTGTTGCTGTTGCCCGGCACGTTCATGAATGAATCAGGCCGCGCCGTCGCCGAGGCGGCGCACTTCTACAAGCTTCCGCTCGACGCCATCACGGTGTTCCACGACGAGATCGATCTGCCGCCGGCCAAGGTGAGGGTCAAAATCGGCGGCGGCATTGCCGGCCACAACGGGCTGCGCTCGATCTCCGAGCACATCGGCAACGATTATCGGCGGGTGCGCATCGGCGTCGGCCATCCCGGCGACAAGGACATGGTGCAGCATTACGTGCTGAGCGATTTCGCCAAAGGCGAGCGCGGCTGGGTCGAGGCGCTCACCGCCATCCTTGCCGACAACGCCGATCTGCTCGCCCGCGGCGAGGACGCGAGCTTCCAGAACAAGGTCCATCTCGCCATGGTGGCAAAAGGTTTTGGCGGGACCGAGCGGCCCGGCGAGCCTGAATAGGACCCGAGCTGATTCGGCCCAGCGCGTCCGGGCCGCGGCCCAATTCACTCTTGACACGAAAACACGGAAACACGATATCAGTGTCATGAAGAACGTCACCATCACGCTTCAAGACGATCTCGCCCGCCGGGCGCGGGTCGAGGCAGCCAAGCAGGACAAGAGCCTGTCCCGCTTCATTGCCGATTTGCTGGAGGAGCGGTGCAGGGCGGAACAACCCGACAAGCTGGGGCTGCTCCGGGAGTTCTTCGACGGTCCGGGCTACCCGGGCATCAGCAAGGCCTGGCGCGGGCGGGAGGCGCTCTATGCCGAACGGGAAGATGAGCTGCTTCGCCGATACGAATCTCATCGTTTACACGGTCGATCCGGACGAACCCGAAAAGCGACGGCACTCGAAGGATTTGCTGAATCGGATCATCAATCGCCATACACTGGTGTTGAGCCCGCAAAGCCTCAACGAGTGCTATCGCGTCGTCACCGAAAAGCGCGGCCTCATGCCAAGAAATGAGGCGCAATTGTTCGTCTATGCTTTGAGTGAATTCTGCTTGGCTCCATACGATTTCGACGTTACCCAGAAAGCTTGGCAAATTCAGGCTCAAAACGGCTTCGGCTGGTGGGACTGCACGCTGTTGGCGTCTGCGTTATTCGCTCGTTGCGACATATTTCTGAGCGAGGATATGCAGCACGATCGAACAGTAGAGAGCCTGACGATACTGAATCCGTTCAAGCTCGACCCGAATTTCGAGCTTTCCAGGTGAAATAACAATCCATGGGCTTCAAATGCGGCATCGTCGGCCTGCCGAATGTCGGCAAGTCGACGCTCTTCAATGCGCTGACCGAAACTGCGGCAGCGCAGGCGGCGAATTATCCGTTCTGCACCATCGAGCCGAATGTCGGCGAGGTCGCGGTGCCGGATCCGCGGCTCGACACGCTGGCGGCGCTGGCAAAATCGGCGACCATTGTGCCGACGCGGCTGACCTTCGTCGATATCGCCGGCCTGGTGCGCGGCGCCTCGAAAGGCGAGGGGCTGGGCAACCAGTTCCTGGCCAATATCCGCGAGGTCGACGCTATCGCGCACGTGGTGCGTTGCTTCGAGGATAGCGACGTCACCCATGTCGAAGGCCGCATCGATCCGATCGCCGACATCGAAACGGTGGAGACCGAGTTGATGCTCGCCGATCTCGAGAGCCTGGAACGGCGGGTCGATGGACTGTCCAAGAAAGCCAAAAGCGGCGACAAGGAATCGAAAGAAGCGCTCGATCTCATCAACCGCGCGCTCGTTCTGTTGCGCGACGGCATGCCGGCGCGGCTGACCGAGCGCAAGCCCGAGGAAGAGAAAGCCTTCCACATGCTCGGGCTGTTGACGTCGCTGCCGGTGCTCTATGTCTGCAATGTCGAGGAAGCATCGGCGGCGAGCGGCAACGCCTTTGCGCGCCAGGTCGAGGAGCGGGCCAAACAGGAAGGCGCCGCCTCGATCGTCATCTCCGCCAAGATCGAATCCGAGATTGCGGTGCTGTCGCGCGACGAGCGCACCGATTACCTCGCCGCCGTCGGCCTTAGCGAACCCGGTCTCGACCGTTTGATCCGCTCAGGTTACGCGCTGCTCGATCTGGTGACATTTTTCACGGCGGGACCGAAGGAGGCGCGCGCCTGGACGGTGACGCGCGGCACCAAGGCGCCGCAGGCCGCCGGCGTCATTCACTCCGATTTCGAGCAGGGTTTTATCCGCGCCGAGACGATCGCCTATGACGACTACGTCGCCTGCGGTGGCGAAGCCGGCGCGCGCGACGCCGGCAAGATGCGGCTCGAAGGCAAGGACTATATCGTGCTCGACGGCGACGTCATGCATTTTCGTTTCGCGACGTAGGAGTCAGGGATCAGTAATCAGATATCAGGTATCAAGAATCCTAAATCTGATCCCTGATCCCTGATTACTGATTCCTGAGTCCCGTTCCCTGATTCCTGATCGCGCCGAGATGCTCGTTGATGCGAAACACGATGAGCACGAATTCGGCGGCGATGCGGGCGAGGATCACGCCGACGAACGCGCCAAGCAGGCTGGTGATCAAAAGAATAAGCCCGATGAACGGATTGAACGCCATGGTTTGCAGCGACGAGACCGCGCCGGCGATCCCCAGCAGCACAGAAATAACGACCGCGAGCCAGTAAAACACCTTGATCACGGTGGGCGTCACGAACCGCTCCCACTGGAACAGGTCGCCGAGGCCGAACATGTTGTCTCCTCTCGTCAGGATGGAGCCGCGATTCTCAAGATTCGGCCGGAACACTGCACTTAGCGATTGCGGCGGTCAATCGCGGGCGGAAGCCTGCGATTGACGATCCGATCCGGGCTCACTAGGGACGTGGAACGGCAATTTCGCGGGTTTCGATGCGCGGGCTTCACTGGGAGAATTTTGCGGCGCTGACAAGGCACATCTCGCCCGACCAGCGGCGGGCCGCCGCGATCGCCGCGGTGACCCACGCCCTGCACGACGGTTACACCGACCTGATCTACATCATGCTGCCGTTGTGGCAGGCGGAATTCGGCCTCGATTATGCGGCGCTTGGCGTGCTGCGCGGCGTATTCGTCGGCGCCATGGCGAGCCTGCAAATTCCTGCAGGCCTTGCCTCGGAAAAGCTCGGCGCCGCGCTGGTGTTGGCGCTCGGTACTGCGCTCGCCGGCCTCGGCTATTGCCTGGCCGGTCTCAGCGCCGGCTTCGCCATGCTGCTCGGCGCATTGTTCATCGGCGGGATCGGCGCCAGCACCCAGCATCCGATCGCCTCCGCATTGGTCGCGCGCGCCTTTGCCGGCCCGCGCTCGCTCAAGGCGCTCGGCACCTACAATTTCGCCGGCGATATCGGCAAGATGACCTTGCCGGCCGCGCTGTCGCTGATGCTGCTGGCGCTCGCCTGGCGCCCAGCGCTCGCCATCCTCGGCTGTCTCGGTTTCGTGTTGGCCGCGGTGATCTTCATCGTCACGCCGCGTTACGAGCGCGACGGCTCCGCCGAAGCGAAGGTCGAGATGAAAATCGCGGCCGAGCCGCCGCAGCGGACGTTCGCTTTTCCGCTGTTGCTCGCTATCGGCGTGATCGACAGCGCCACGCGCATGGGCTTCCTGCTGTTCCTGCCGTTCGTGCTGACGCAAAAGGGCGCCAGCCTGCAAACCGTGGGTTTGGCGATGACGCTGGTCTTTGCCGGCGGCGCCGCGGGCAAGCTCGCCTGCGCCTTCATCGGCGCGCGGATCGGCGCCATGGCCACCGTGTGGCTGACCGAAGGCATGACCGCGATTGGAATTCTGGCGCTGATGCCGCTGCCGCTGCACGCCGCGCTGGTGCTGTTGCCGGTGATCGGGATCGCGCTCAACGGCACCTCGTCGGTGCTGTACGGCTCGGTACCGAGCCTGGTCGCGGCGCAATGGCGAACGCGGGCGCTGAGCATTTTCTATACCGGCACCATCGGCTCGGGCGCCATCGCGCCCACGCTCTACGGCGTCGTCGGTGACGCCTTCGGCGTCTGGATAGCGTTGACCCTGGTCGCCGTCATGGTGCTCTTCACGCTGCCGCTGGCGGCGTTGCTGCGGCCGGCATTGCCCTATGGTTCCCGGATGGCCTGAGCGCGGCAATTTTGCGCTCTTGGAACAATCGCGACGAGTACGCCTCTGTGGTTCCAAAATAGGAACGCAAGCGGCAAACGCGCGTTGAGCTTGCGTGCTCGGCACGTAAGCCCGGGCTCCCCTATGCATATGGAGTAGGCAATGAGACACCCCATCTCCGCCTTGACGGCGCTCGGTCTTGCCGTCGCCGCCGGCCCGACCGTGGCCAGTGCGCAGACGGTCATTTCCGGCCAACCGGTCGAGACCGTCATCACTCAGCCGGTGCAAACGATCGAGACCACGGAGACCGTGCGCACGGTACGGCCGGCCACCCGGCTCGAACGCAAGCGGGTCGTCACCACCACCCGGCGGACGGTGGTGACCCAGCGCGCCATGGCGGCGCAACCGCTCTACGACGTGGTGCCACCCGCACCGGCTCCCGTGGTGACGAGAACCTATGCGCCGCCGCTTTATGACGTAGCGGCCCCGGCGCCGGTCGTGGACGATACCGTCGTTGCTCCGCTGCCGCCTGCGATCGCGCCGATTCCGGTCTATCGCTACGTCTACGAGCCCGATCGCATTCTGGTGGTCGATCCGGTGACCAACATCGCGATCCAGTCGATCCCGCGCTAGGCGTAAAGGATAGGCCGACATTTGGTCGAGAGTGCGCGCCGCACGTGTTGCGACGCGCATCGATATTTTGGCAGGAGCGGCCGATGAAAGGATCCAATACCACTCGTCTCGCCGTCGCGACCTTGGCCTTCGTGCTTGCCGCGGGCGCGCAAAATGTCTTTGCGCAGAGTGATAGTATCGGCACCGCACAAAAACTCGAGCTGACGGCGGCGCAGCGCAGCGCGATCTATGCAGCGCTCAGCAAAGACCCGAGCAAAAAATCAACGCAGCGATTTCCCGCGGCGATCGGCGCCGAGGTGCCGCCGATGATCAACCTCTACGCGCTGCCCGACGACATCATCGCCGGCAATCCGGCGGCCAAGCTCTACCAATGCACGGTGGTGGACGACAAAGTCGTGCTCGTCGATCCGACCAGGATGCGCGTGGTCGACACCATCGGGCCACTGCCGCAACAGTGATGGATGCTATTCAGGTTCGTTCTTGGCGCCTTCCGTGACCGCCTTCGGCAGCACGTCGAGATAAGGCCCCATGAAGAACGCTTCGCCGGTGCCTTGGCCGAAATAGCGGTCATAGGCATCGATCATGGCGCGCACCGGGGTAACGCAGGACGGCATTGACGCGACGATGAGGTCGCCCACCGGGTCGGCGCCATAGCGCGGATCGGCGGCGACCGCGCGCACGATGCATTCGGTAGCCGAACGGACCAGCGGCGCCGTGGCCGCCACCTTCTGCTGCGCGGTGAGCATCGGCGGTCCGCCGGGAGCGTCGAACGGGCCGGTGGCAACCGCCACGGTCAGCACCGTGCCGAAAAGCGGCGTCAGAATCATGCGATCCCCTCAAGCCCCGGAGCCCAGCCATAGCGGTTCGAATCGGCGCCGGTCAACGGTTTTTCCGTATACAGCCCCGCGGCCCGGCTACTGCGGAACAATGGGCGTGCTATAATTACCGCGGTAAGACGGAGCACGGTCATGATCCTCCCCAAAATCCTGGCGCTCGGCGCGCAACTCGTGCTTCCGGTCGTCGACAGCGTGCCGACCCTCAATGTGGAGCAGGTCTGCACCGGCATCGCCCAGCAGGGCGGGGTCACGTTCCACGATTCCGCCGTCGCCCAGGAGAAGAAGGATTGCCTCGACAGCGAGCAGGCCATCCGCGACGAGCTGGTCAAGCAGTGGGGCAGCTTCAATGCCTCCGACAAGGTCCACTGCACCAATGAATCGCGAATGGGCGGCGAGTCGAGCTACACCGAGCTCTTGACCTGCCTGGAAATGGCCCGCGATGTGCGGGCCATGCGCGCCGCCGAGCCGCAAGACGCGATGGGCACGCCGCTGGGCCCGCCGCGGAAGCATTGACAGGGATCAGATATCAGGGATCAGGAATCAAGGATCGGAATGGCGATTATCTGATACCTGATGCCCTGATCCCTGAATCCTAGTAGCCGATCAGAATTTCGGTCACCTTCGGTTTCAGTTCGCGCATCGCCGGGTCGGAGGAACTGTATTCCTTGTCCGCGGTCAATTCCTTCACTGCGTCGGCGGAGGCCTTGGCGTCGGGCTGCAGGCTGACACCGGATTTGCAGTCGCCCGGAATCTTCGACAAGGCGCCGCCGTCCCAGTCGCTGACGGTTGCGGTATTGTCCTTGTCGAAACCTTTCAGCTTGAACGGCTTGTGATTGATCTTTTCCAGGTCGGCGAGCGTCATGCCGAGCTTCAGGCTGCCGGGCGCGGCCCAGGTCGATTGCTTATTGATCAGGATCAGATAGGTGCCGCTGCGGCTCGCCGGGTTGGCCCACCAGATTTCGAGGCGATGTTTCGGGTCCTTCGGGAACAGAACCGAGGCCCCGACCTTGGTGCCGCCGACGTCGACGTCTTCGAAACTGACGTTGCGCGAATCGAACACCATGGCGAGCTTGAGATTGCTGGAATCTTTCGCGAACGGACCGCTGCACGCCACGACGCGGGATGCCGCGGTCGCCGCGTTCGATCGTACCATCGCGGCCGCCGGCGATGTGGTTGCAGTGTGCTTGGCCGGAGCGTGACCGGGCCCGCCGCCAGGTGTCGCGACCGCCCCGGGCGTCGGCTGCGCCATTTGCGACGGCGACAGCTGGTCCTCGGCGTTGAGATTTGTGTCCGGCGCCGACTGGCGCTGTTGGGCCCACAGTGAACTGGCAAGCGTGACGGCGAAGCCGGCGACCAGCGCCGCGCCGATCCAATTTCCCCGCATTATGCGACTCCCTCCATAACCCCCTCCCAGCATAGCATGGCCGGCGCCGTGGACTGCCGCACATATTGTCACTCGCTTGCAAAAAGATCGGGCGGGCTCGGATCCGGAATAGCCGTAAGGCTCCGGCTGACCCGACGGCGGCGCACAGTGGCCCGGCCACGCCGTGGAACTTGCGCAACGATGCGGCGTTGAATTGTGCGCGGTGGGAGGCTCTTTTGGAGCCTGACGGGGGCAACACGCGCGTGGGTTTTACCGCTGATATATCGTCGCGGCAGCGTCGGCCCCGCACATTGGGAATCCGTGATGCGTTGTATCCTGGTCAACGACGCGTATCTCAAGGCTGACGCTTACTGCGCGCATTGCCGCAGCAAGATCGGCGAGCAGTATGTCCGGCAAATCGGCAGCGGAGTGCTGTTCTGCGACTTCGACTGTTATCAGTGCGCCACCGATCCCCTCGGCGACCTGCAAAGCAGTTTTGCGTCGCCGGCCAACTCCCGAACTCACCAGTCCTGACGCGAGGGCAAGACCGCCGTAGCGGCGCCGCGACAAGATCAGAGACATTCGCGGTTGCGGATGAGCACAAATTGGCGCTTGATCCACATCAAAGCCTTCAAGAAACAGTCGGATAACGTTAGTTGGCTCGACGGGGCAACGCCGAGAGCGAGCGGCCAGAGACCGAACCGAAAGCTCCTAGGCACCTATTCGGCTCCGGTCCTGGCCGCTCAGTTGGCGCAAAGAGGGGCGCCGCTATGATCAAAGACATTGTCGTCAATCTCAGCGTCCGCGAAGGCGCAAAATTCATCGGCGACTACGCAGTCTCCGCGGCCAGCGCACTCGGAGCCCACATCGCCGGAATAGCCTTCGTCTACGATCCAAACATTCCGATCTCGGAGTTGGGCTACAATCCCAGCGGCGTAAAGGATGTCACCGACGCGCTCCGGCGCCACACCGAGGCCACCGCGAAAGCAGCGCTCGATCGGTTTGCCGCGGCGGCCGCGCGCGCAGGCGTCTCGGCTGAGCCGCGGATGCTCAGCGCGAGCTCTGACAATGCCGGCGACCAGTTCAGCCGCATCGCGCGGCGCTTCGATCTGGCAATTGTCGGCCAGACCGAGCCGGACGGCAGCGCGGCCGAAGCAATAATCTCTGAAAGCACTTTGTTCGGGTCAGGGCGGCCCATGATCATTGTGCCCTACATTCAGAAAGCGCCGTTCAAGCTTGACCGCGTCATGGTTTGCTGGGACGCAAGCCGCCCGGCCACGCGCGCCATCGCCGACGCCATGCCGCTCCTTGAGCGGGCGGGGAGCATCGAGGTGGTCATGGTCAGCAACGAACGCGGCAAGCAAGACGAAATCGACGGCGCGGACATCGGCCAGCATCTCGCCCGCCATGGCCTCAAGGTGGAAGTCAACCGAATTACGCGCGGCAAACTTGACGTCGCCAGCGTACTGCTTTCGCATTCCGCCGATTCCGACGCAGATTTCATCGTCATGGGTGGCTACGGCCATTCCCGCCTGCGTGAGTTCGTGCTCGGCGGCGTGACGCGCACGCTCCTGCATTCCATGACGGCGCCGACTCTGATGTCGCACTGAGTTTCAAACATGCCCGGCACCCCGCGACAGCACCGAAATGTTGCAGGCTGTCTGTGGGTCTGCGGCGGGTTGCTGATAATCATCGTGGTCTTGCTGATTTATTGGTTTCATTCCTACACGGCTCAGACGCGCGCGGAGCACGCGAGCTAAGTCGTGAACAACCCGCTGGACAAGCAGTTCGACCTGCGCCTGGACGGTCCAGGAAAAAAGCATTAGAATAAAGATATATAAATCAATCAGTTAAGTGGTGGAGCCAGGGGGAGTCGAACCCCCGACCTCTTGAATGCCATTCAAGCGCTCTCCCAACTGAGCTATGGCCCCTTCAGGGATCAGGTATCAGTCGTCAGGTATCAGCAATCAGAACCAGCACTGCATCGAGGATGCTGATACCTGGTTATCCTTCCTCCTCGTTCTCGATGTCGCCGCCGATGATGTCGGTGACGTCGGCGTCCTCTTCTTCCTGTTCTTCGATGAACGCGGCGTCGTCGAGCGTCTCGTCCATCTCGACTTCTTCCTCGACCTCCGGCTCGGCGCCCTCGGCCGGTTTCTTGGCGCCGGAGGCTTCGGCGTCGGCCTCTTCGAGCGAGACGAACTCGGCATCCTGCACTTCCGGCGCAGCCACTTCCTCGGCCGCAGCTACCGGCCGTGCCGCTGCCGCAGCTGCGGCTGCTGCCGCCGCCGCGTCGGGCCGGCCGCGGGTGACGACCGGCGCAATTTCATACACCGCGCCGCATTTCGGGCAGTGAATCGGGTCCTTGCTGAGGTCATAGAACTTGGCGCTGCAACTGGCGCAGAGCCGTTTGGTGCCGAGTTCGGGTTTGGCCACGATAAAAATCCTTGGCGATTTGGGAGCTTCACTTGGCTAGTCGCGGCGCCCCTGTCAATAGAGTATCGGCAGCGATTTCGCCCGATTTTGTCGCAAAAAACCGCGGAATGACGGGCAATGGCGTGCCGTGCTAGAGGACGGTCGCTGGATTTATCGCCCAATGACTGCCGCCATGACCGCCGAACCCGCTCCGCTCACCGCCCGCCGCAACGGCCCCCTGGCCGGCCGGGCCCGCGTGCCCGGCGACAAGTCGATCTCGATTCGCGCCTTGATTCTCGGCGCGCTGGCGGTCGGCGAGACCCGGATCGACGGATTGCTCGAAGGCGAGGACGTCCTCAATACGGCGCAGACGCTGCGGGTTCTGGGCGCCGAGCTCGATCGGACCGGCGAGCGGCAATGGCTCGTGCGCGGCGTCGGTGTCGGCGGCTTTGCCAAGCCGGCTGCGACGCTGGATTTCGGCAATTCGGGAACCGGCTGCCGGCTGATGCTCGGCGCGGTCGCCGGCTGCCCGGTGACGGCGACGTTTGACGGCGATGCGTCGCTGCGCAAGCGGCCGATGCGCCGTATACTCGATCCCCTGGAACGGATCGGCGCGCGCACGCTCGCCTCGACCGACGGCCGCCTGCCGCTGACGCTCGCCGGCGCGCGCGACCCGATCCCGATCGTGTTCCGGCCGCCGGTGCCGTCGGCGCAGCTGAAGTCGGCGGCGCTGCTCGCCGGCCTTGCCGCGCCGGGCGAAACCGTCGTCATCGAGGCCGAGGCGACGCGCGATCATACCGAGAAGATGCTGACCCATTTCGGCGCCCAGGTGCGGGTCGAGTCGGAAGGGGCCAATGGCCGGCGCATCACGCTGACCGGCCAGCCCGAACTGGTACCGCAGCCGATCGTGGTGCCGGCCGATCCGTCTTCGGCGGCATTCCCGATGGTCGCCGCGTTGATCACCCGCGGCTCCGACGTGATCCTCGACGGCGTGATGATGAATCCGCTGCGCACCGGCCTGATCACGACGTTAGGCGAAATGGGCGCGTCGATCGAGCAGTGCGATAGACGCAAGGAGGGCGGCGAGGACGTCGCCGATCTGCGCATCCGCGCCGGCGTGCTGCGCGCCGTCGAAGTGCCGGCGGAGCGCGCACCGTCCATGATCGATGAATATCCGGTGCTGGCGGTGGCGGCCGCTTTCGCCGACGGCACCACGGTGATGCGCGGCCTGAAAGAACTGCGGGTCAAGGAATCCGATCGCCTCGCTGCCACGGCCGCGCTATTGCGCGGCAACGGCGTCGCCGTCGATATCGAAGGCGACGATCTCATCGTGCACGGCAAAGGCCGCGCCGCCGGCGGCGGTGTCGTCACCACCCACATGGATCACCGCATCGCCATGGCGGCGATGGTGCTCGGCCTCGCCAGCGACAAGCCGGTGCAGATCGACGACGGCACGTTCATCGCCACGAGCTTCCCGGGCTTCGTCGAACTGATGCGCGGGCTCGGGGCGGACTTGTCATGATCATCGCCATCGACGGTCCGGCGGCTTCCGGTAAGGGCACGATCGCGCGGTACCTCGCGCAGGTGTACGGCTTGCATCATCTCGATACCGGGCTGCTTTACCGCGCCGTCGGCAAGGCGATGCTCGATTCCGGCTATCCGCTCGATAATACCGCGCGCGCAATCGAAGCCGCCGTTACGCTCGATCCGAAAAAATTCGACGACAATGCGCTCAAATTGCAGGCCATCACCGAGGCGGCATCGGTGGTGGCGGCGATCCCGGAGGTGCGCCAGGCGCTGATGAGCTATCAGCGCCAGTTTGCCATGAAGCCGCCCGGCGCGGTGCTCGACGGACGCGACATCGGCACCGTCATCGCTCCCGGCGCCGACGTAAAGCTCTTCGTCATTGCGAGCCCCGAAGTGCGCGCCAAACGGCGTGTTCTTGAGTTGCGGGCGCGGGGCGAGGAGGCCGACGAGAAAGAAGTCCTGGCCGACCTCCTGCGCCGCGACGAGCGCGATTCCCGGCGCACCGCCGCCCCCTTGAAGGCTGCGCCCGACGCGCACTTGCTCGACACCACTCATTTGGGTATAGACGCCGCATTCCGGGCCGCCGTTGCCATCATCGAGGCTGCTCGAACGGGCCGAAAGCGCGGTTGACGCGCTTTCGTCATTGGAGGTTCAGCCCGTTCGCCGCTTCGTCCATGCGGCCCGGATAAAGCTTTGTCCCGACCGCTTGGCCTAAACCCCAACCGCCGGCTGTGCCGGTGGCTGCCGCGCGCTCGGGACCGATTCAATCCATGGGGTCCGGAGTATTCATGGCTCAAGCTGCCGCCGCCGCGCCGACGCGCGAAGACTTTGCCTCGCTGCTCGAAGAATCGTTCAGCGACGGTCATCTGCAGGAAGGCTCCGTCGTCAAAGGGACGGTGGTCGGGATCGAAAAGGAGCTCGCCGTCATCGACGTCGGCTTGAAGACCGAGGGCCGCGTCGCGCTGCGCGAATTCGCCGGGCCCGGCCGCAACGCCGAGATCAAGGTCGGCGACACCGTCGAGGTCTATCTCGAACGCATCGAAAATGCCCTCGGTGAAGCCGTGCTGTCGCGCGACAAGGCGCGCCGCGAGGAAAGCTGGGGCAAGCTCGAAAAGGCGTTCCAGAACAACGAAAAAGTTCAGGGCGTCATCTTCAACCAGGTCAAGGGCGGCTTCACCGTCGATCTCGACGGCGCGGTGGCCTTTCTGCCGCGCTCGCAGGTCGATATCCGCCCGATCCGCGACGTGTCGCCGCTGATGAACAACCAGCAGCCGTTCCAGATCCTGAAAATGGACCGCCGCCGCGGCAACATCGTCGTCTCGCGCCGCACCGTGCTGGAAGAGACCCGTGCCGAGCAGCGCCAGGAGCTGGTGCAGAACCTCGAAGAGGGTCAGGTCATCGACGGCGTGGTCAAGAACATCACCGACTACGGCGCCTTCGTCGATCTCGGCGGCATCGACGGCCTCTTGCACGTCACCGACATCGCCTGGCGGCGCGTCAATCATCCTTCCGAGGTGCTCAATATCGGCCAGCAGGTGAAGGTCAAGATCATCAAGATCAATCACGAAACCCACCGCATCTCGCTCGGCATGAAGCAACTGCTCGACGATCCGTGGCAGGGTATCGAGGCCAAATATCCGGTTGCCGCGCGGTTCAAGGGCCGCGTCACCAACATCACCGACTACGGCGCCTTCGTCGAGCTCGAGCCGGGCATCGAGGGCCTGATCCACGTCTCGGAAATGTCGTGGACCAAGAAGAACGTGCATCCCGGCAAGATCGTCTCGACGTCGCAGGAGGTCGAGGTGCAAGTCCTCGAGGTCGATCCGGTCAAGCGCCGCATCTCGCTCGGTCTCAAGCAGACCATGCGTAACCCTTGGGAAGTGTTCCTGGAGAAATATCCGGCCGGTACCGAGGTCGAAGGCGAAGTCAAGAACAAGACCGAATTCGGCCTGTTCCTCGGCCTCGACGGCGACGTCGACGGCATGGTGCATCTGTCCGACCTCGACTGGAAACGGCCGGGCGAGCAGGTCATCGAAGAGTACAAGAAGGGCGACAAGGTCAAGGCCCAGGTGCTCGACGTCGACGTCGAGAAGGAGCGCATCTCGCTCGGCATCAAGCAGTTGAGCGGCGGTGGCGCCGGCGCGGCTGCCGCGACCGAAGCCGGCGCTGCCGGCGAGCTCAAGAAGGGCGCCGTCGTCACCTGCGAGGTCACCGACGTGAAGGAAGGCGGCATCGACGTGAAGATCGTCGGCACCGAATACTCAGCCTTCATCAAGCGTTCGGAGCTGGCGCGCGACCGTTCCGAGCAGCGTCCCGACCGCTTCGCCGCCGGCCAGAAGGTCGACGCCCGCGTCATCCAGTTCGATCGCCGCACCCACAAAGTGCAGGTCTCGATCAAGGCGCTGGAAGTCGCCGAGGAGAAGGAGGCGATCGCGCAATACGGCTCCTCGGATTCCGGCGCGACGCTGGGCGACATCCTCGGCACCGCGCTCAAGCGCAAGGGCGAGGAGAACGAGAAGGGCGACGGAGAGGAATGATTCGTCATTCCGGGGCCGAGCGAAGCGAGGAACCCGGAATCCATAACCACCATCCGTGAATATGGATTCCGGACTCGCCGCTTTGCGGCGATCCGGAATGACTAACAAGGAGCCCGGCCATGTCGCTTGATGCCGACCTGATCGTCGATCGCCGCCGTATGCGCAGGAAGCTCACGTTCTGGCGCGTCATCGCCATCGCCGTGATCGTGCTCGCCGTCGCCGGCGTGGCGGCGCTCGGCAGCAATCGCGCCGGCTTCACCGGCGTGCGGCCCTATATCGCCCGCGTCACCATCCAGGGCCTGATCCGCGGCGACCGCGACCGGGTGCAGGCGCTCGACCGCCTCACCCGCTCGTCGCTGGCGCGCGCCGTCATCGTCCATGTCGATAGCCCCGGCGGCACCACCGCCGGCTCCGAGCAGCTTTACGACTCGCTGTCGCGGCTGCGCGACAAGAAGCCGCTTGTCATCGTCGTCGACAGTCTCGCGGCCTCCGGCGCCTACATCACGGCGCTCGCCGGCGACCACATCGTCGCGCAGCAGACCTCGCTGGTCGGCTCGATCGGCGTGCTGTTCCAATATCCGAACTTTGCCGACCTGCTCGACAAGATCGGCGTCAAGGTCGAGGCGGTGAAATCGAGCCCGCTCAAGGCGGCGCCGAGCGGTTTCGAGCCGACCAGTCCGGAAGCCAAGGCGGCGCTGGATTCGATCGTCAAGGATTCCTACGGCTGGTTCAAAGGCCTGGTGCAGGACCGCCGTCATCTGAGCGACAGCGAGTTGCAAACCGTGTCCGATGGCCGCGTCTTCACCGGCCATCAGGCGATCGGGCTGAAGTTGATCGACGAGCTCGGCGACGAGCAGGCCGGGCTGGCCTGGCTCGCCAAGGAAAAGAACGTCGATGCCAAGCTGCCGGTGCGCGATTATGAGCTGAAGAGCCGTTTCGGCGACCTGCCGTTCCTGCACGCCGCCGTGGTGGCGCTGCTCGACGCCACCGGGCTGACCACGCTGGCGCACCGGCTCGACGACTGGGGCATGATCGGCGAGGTGGAGCGGTTCAATCTTGACGGTCTGTTGGCCCTTTGGCACCCTGCAGCGGCGAATTGACCGAGGCAACGTTCGCGGGCGGCACAGGGGCGGCGAATATGATCAAGTCGGAACTGGTTCAGCATATCGCCACGCAAAATCCGCACCTTTACCAGCGTGACGTCGAAAACATCGTCAACGCCATTCTCAACGAGATCATCGCCGCGATGGCGCGCGGCGACCGGGTCGAGCTGCGCGGCTTCGGCGCGTTCTCGGTGAAGCAGCGCCCGGCGCGCACCGGCCGCAATCCGCGCACCGGCGCCCATGTCGCCGTCGACCAGAAGTGCGTGCCGTTCTTCAAGACCGGCAAGGAAATGCGCGAACGGCTCAATCGCTCGAGCCCGGGTTGACCCGCGAACCGCGATCGGCCGGCAGCGTGCTCCGCAAGATCGTTGCGGCCGTCATCCTCATACCGCTCGCCATCGTCATTGTCGCTTTCGCCGTGGCCAACCGCCAGATCGTGACGGTGTCGCTCGACCCGTTCAGCTCCGAGCATCCGGCGTCCTCGCTGGCCTTGCCGCTGTTCGCGCTGATCATCGTGCTGCTGATCGCCGGCGTGGTGATCGGCGGCGTCGCGGCGTGGCTGCGGCAGGCCAAGTGGCGGCGCGTCGCGCGGCGGCTGGAACGCGAGGTGGAGGAGTTGCGCGGCGAAATCGCTTCGCTCAGGCGCGGTTCCGGCGGCGTCGCCAACGTGCCGGAGGCCAGAACCCCACCGGAGCGGCTTCAGTTGCGGCCGCCGGTCCGGTAAGGACGCGGTCGCCCCGCAAGACAAAACCCGCGCAGGGATGTAGAAGGGCGCCAAACAAGGCGGGCGACCTCAGGCATGTCGGTCATCGTCAAAATCTGCGGCCTTGCGACGGCGGAGGCCCTCGACGTCGCGCTCGAGGCGGGCGCCGACATGGTGGGCTTCGTGTTCTTTGCGCCGTCGCCGCGGCATGTTGCTTTCGACACCGCGCACGCGCTGGCCGCGCGCGTGCTCGAGCGCGCACAAAAAGTCGCGCTCACCGTGGACGCCGACGATGCGCTGCTCGATGCGGTGGTCGAGGCTTTGCAGCCGGACATGCTGCAATTACACGGTACCGAATCCCCGGCTCGGGTCGAGGCGGTGCGGCGCATGTTCGGGCTGCCGGTCATGAAGGCGTTGCCCATTGCGGGGAAAGCCGACCTTGACGCCATCGCCCGTTACGCCGGTGTCGCCGACCGCCTGTTGTTCGATGCCCGCGCGCCGCGCGAGGCGACCCGGCCGGGGGGCTTGGGCAAGGCTTTCGATTGGCATTTGCTGGAAAATCTCGATCCCGGTGTGCCGTTCATGCTGTCGGGCGGGCTGGATGCCGGCAATGTCGGCGAGGCTTTGCGCATCACCCACGCGCCCGGCGTCGATGTCTCCTCGGGCGTCGAGCGCGCGCCGGGCGAGAAAGATCCCGATAAGATCCGCGCCTTCGTCCGCGCCGCGCGCGCTGCAACACCATTTGTCACGAGCTCGGCATGACCGTTCAGCGGCCCAACTCCTTCCGCACCGGGCCCGACGAGCACGGGCATTTCGGCATCTATGGCGGCCGCTTCGTCGCCGAGACGCTGATGCCGCTCATTCTGGAACTGGAGCAGGCTTACGCCGCGGCCAAGGCCGATCCGGCCTTCCAGAAAGAGATGGACGGTTATCTCACGCACTATGTCGGCCGGCCGTCGCCGCTCTATTTTGCCGAGCGGCTCACCGAGCATTGCAGACAGTCGGCCTCCGGTCTTTCGGGCGGCGGCGCCAAAATCTATCTCAAGCGCGAGGAGCTCAATCACACCGGCGCCCACAAGGTGAACAATGTGCTCGGCCAGATTTTGCTCGCTCGCCGCATGGGCAAGAAACGCATCATCGCCGAGACCGGCGCCGGCATGCACGGCGTGGCGACGGCGACGCTGTGCGCGCGCTTCGGCCTCGAATGCATCGTCTACATGGGCTCGGTCGACGTCGAGCGGCAGAAGGCGAACGTGTTCCGCATGCACATGCTCGGCGCCAAGGTGGTGCCGGTGGAGTCCGGCGCCAAAACGCTCAAGGACGCCATGAACGAGGCGCTGCGCGACTGGGTCTCCAATGTCGGCTCGACGTTCTACTGCATCGGCACCATCGCCGGCCCGCATCCCTATCCGATGATGGTGCGCGACTTTCAATCGATCATCGGCCGCGAGACCCGCGAACAGATGCAACAGGCCGAAGGCCGGCTGCCGGATTCGCTGATCGCCTGCATCGGCGGCGGTTCCAACGCCATGGGGCTGTTTCATCCGTTTCTCGACGACGCCGGCATCGAGATTTTCGGCGTCGAGGCGGCCGGCCACGGCCTCGACACCGGCATGCATGCCGCCTCAATCGCCGGCGGCCGGCCCGGCGTGCTGCACGGCAATCGTACCTATCTGCTGATGAACGAGGACGGCCAGATCAACGAGGCGCATTCGATCTCCGCCGGCCTCGATTATCCGGGCATCGGGCCGGAGCACGCCTGGCTCGCCGACTTGGGCCGCATCACGTTCCTCTCGGCGACCGACGACGAGGCGCTCAACGCCTTTCAGCTGCTCTCCAAGCTCGAAGGCATCATCCCGGCGCTGGAGCCGGCGCACGCCATCGCAAAAGTGCTCGAACTGGCGCCGAAAAAACCGAAGGATCACCTCATGGTGGTCAATCTCTCCGGCCGCGGCGACAAGGATTTGGATTCGGTGGCGCGGCATCTGGGAAGCAAGGCGCGATGACCGAACGGATGGATCGGCGCTTTGCCGCGCTCCGCAAGGATGGCCGCACCGCGCTCGTCACTTTCACCATGGCGGGCGATCCGGACGAAGCCACCTCGCTCGCCATCATCAAGGCGCTGCCGAAAGCCGGCGCCGACGTGATCGAGCTCGGCATGCCGTTCACCGATCCGATGGCCGACGGGCCGGCGATCCAGGCCGCGGGGCTACGGGCGCTTCATGCCGGTGCCAACATGAAGAAGACGCTGGCCATCGTGCGCGACTTCCGCGCCGGCGATGACGCGACGCCGATCGTCCTGATGGGTTACTACAATCCGATCTACGTCTACGGCGTGGAAAAATTTCTCGCCGATGCCAAAGCCGCCGGCGTCGATGGGCTGATCGTCGTCGACCTGCCGCCGGAGGAGGACGCCGAATTGTGCCTGCCGGCGCTCAAGGTCGGCCTCAATTTCATCCGCCTCGCCACGCCGACCACCGACGACAAGCGGCTGCCGACCGTGCTCACCAATACGTCGGGCTTCGTCTATTACGTTTCGATCGCCGGCATTACCGGCTCCGCCGCGCCGGACCCGGCCGCGGTTTCCTCAGCGATTACGCGCATCAAGCGGCATACAAAACTTCCGGTCTGTGTCGGCTTCGGCGTGCGCACTGCGGAACAGGCTCGCGCCATCGCCGAAGGCGCCGATGGCGTCGTGGTCGGCTCGGCGCTGGTCGATGCGGTGCGCAAGTCTCTTGGGCCCGGCGGCAAGCCGACGGCCGCGACAGTGCCGGCCGTCGCCGACCTTGTTCGCGAGCTTGCCAAAGGCGTGCGCTCCGGCCGTGCCTAGTGGCTGGCTGGCCCCCAATAACCCTCGGCGTTGAATTCCAGGTTCCCGATCCACACATATCCCCTCCGAAGCTGGAGGGAGTGCATCATGGCCCGCGACGTGGCCCGCGATTGGATGTGGTCGGAAGCCTGCGAGATGTTGGCGCGGGCCGAGCGCATGCACCGGGAGCTGTTTCGGCCCGCGGGCACGCAGGCACGCCTGCCGGCCTGGGAGCCGCCGGTCGACATTTTGGAGACCGAATCCGAGGTGTTGGCGCTGGTGGCGTTGCCCGGCGTCGATGCCGACAGCGCCCAAGCCGTGATCGAGGACGGCGATCTCGTGGTCACGGGAACCCGCGTCCTGCCGGCGGAACTGCGCACGGCCGTCATCCATCGGCTCGAATTGCCGCAAGGGCGGTTCTACCGGCGGCTGCGGCTGCCGCCCGGCCGCTACGGCGCGGTGCGCCGCGCCGCCGCTTCCGGTTGTCTGGTGATTTCGTTGCAGAAAGTGGGGACTGCTCGTGGCTGACGTTGAAGTGTTTGCAAAGGACGGAACGGGCGGTGGCGCCTTGCCGCCGTTGCCGGCTGACGCGCTGATCATCGTGCCGGTGCGCAACACCGTGCTGTTTCCCGGCCTGGTGCTGCCGATCACTTTGGGCCGCCCGAAGTCGATCGCGGCGGCGCAGCAGGCGGTGCGCGAGCAGCGCCAGGTCGGCATCCTGTTGCAGCGCTCAGCCGACGTCGACGACCCGACCGCGATCGACATGCATCGCATGGGCACGGTCGCCAATATCGTGCGCTACATCACCGCGCCCGACGGCACCAACCACCTGGTCTGCCAGGGCGAGCAGCGCTTCCAGATCGACGAATATCTTTCCGGCTGGCCGTTCCTGGTGGCCCGCGTGACGCGGATTCCGGAGCCCGGTGTGCGGACGCCGGAGATCGAAGCGCGCTTTGTCGATCTCAAGGCAAAGACCATCGAGGCCATCCAATTGCTGCCCCAGGTGCCGGCCGATCTGCTGGCCGCGGTGCAGTCGATCGAGGCGCCGCCGGCGCTGGCCGACCTGGCGATCGCCTATATGGACGTCAAGCCCGAAGAAAAGCAGGAGATCCTCGAGACCGTCGACATCGCCGTGCGCATGGAGAAAGTGTCGCGGCTGCTCGCCCACCGCATCGAGGTGTTGCGGCTGTCCCAGGAGATCGGCCGGCAAACCAAGGTCGCGCTCGACGAACGGCAGCGCGAGGCGCTGCTGCGCGAGCAGATGGCGGCGATCCAGCGCCAGCTCGGCGAAGGCGAGGAGGGCAAGGCCGCGGAAATGGCCGAGCTCGACGCCGCCATCGCCAAAGCCGGCATGCCGAAGGATATCGAGGACCAGGCGCGCAAGGAATTGCGCCGGCTGCAGCGCATGCCTGAAGCGGCCGGCGAGTACGGCATGGTGCGCACCTATCTCGATTGGCTGATCGAGCTGCCGTGGGCGTTGCCCGAGGAGAAGCCGATCGACATCGGGCAGGCGCGAAAAATCCTCGACGAGGACCACTACGACCTCGACAAGATCAAGCGCCGCATCATCGAATATCTCGCCGTGCGCAAGCTCGCCCCGCAGGGCAAGGCGCCGATCCTGTGCTTCGTCGGTCCGCCCGGCGTCGGCAAGACCTCGCTCGGCCAATCAATCGCGCGCGCCATGGGCCGCAAATTCGTCCGCGTCAGCCTCGGCGGCGTGCACGACGAGGCCGAGATCCGCGGCCATCGCCGCACCTATATCGGCGCGCTGCCCGGCAACATCATCCAGGCCATCCGCAAGGCGGGTACGCGCAATTGCGTCATGATGCTCGACGAGATCGACAAGCTCGGCGCAGGCTTTCACGGCGATCCCGGAGCGGCTCTCCTCGAAGTGCTCGATCCGGAGCAGAACAATACGTTCCGCGACAATTATCTCGCCGTGCCGTTCGACTTGAGCCGCGTGGTCTTCATCACCACGGCCAACATGCTCGACACGGTGCCCGGCCCGCTGCGCGACCGCATGGAGATCATCAGCCTTGCCGGCTACACCGCCGACGAGAAGCTGGAGATCGCCCATCGCTATCTGGTGCGCCGCCAGCTCGAGGCGAACGGCTTGCAGCCCGGTCAGGTCGAGATCGGCGACGACGTCATTCGCGACATCATCCAGAGCTACACCCGCGAAGCCGGCGTGCGCGGCCTGGAGCGCCAGATCGGCCAGGTGTTGCGTCACGCCGCGGTGCGGATTGCCGAAGGCCAGAGCGGTCCGATCCGCATTGCGCGCGACGACCTTTTGGCGATCCTCGGCGCGCCGAAATTCGAGAACGAAGTGGCGATGCGGACCAGCGTGCCTGGCGTGGCCACTGGCCTTGCCTGGACGCCGGTCGGTGGCGATATCCTGTTCATCGAAGCCACCCGCATTCCCGGCTCCGGCCGGCTGATCCTCACCGGTCAGCTCGGCGACGTGATGAAGGAAAGCGCGCAGGCCGCGCTCTCCATCGTCAAGAATCGCGCCGTCTCGCTCGGCATCGATCCAGGCCGCTTCGAGAAGAGCGACATCCACGTCCACGTCCCTGCGGGCGCGATCCCTAAGGACGGACCGAGCGCCGGCGTCGCCATGTTCATGGCGCTGGTGTCGTTGATGACCGAGCGCACGATCCGCAGCGATACCGCCATGACCGGCGAGATCAGCCTGCGCGGCCTGGTGCTGCCGGTCGGCGGCATCAAGGAGAAGGTCGTCGCCGCGCACTCCGCCGGCATCAAGCGCGTCATGCTGCCGGCGCGCAACCGCCGCGACTACGACGATATCCCGGAAATCGCGCGCCGGGAGATGGAGTTCGTCTGGCTCGAAAGGGTCGAAGAAGCGGTCACGGCGGCGCTGGAGCCGAAGGCGGCGGAGAAGGCTCCGGCGACGGCGCCACAGCTTGCCGACGCCGAGGCGTAAAGGGCACGCCCTCTCCCCTTGCGGGAGAGGGCGGCGCATGAGTTTCAGCGCACTCTGATGGGTGAGGGGTTGCGGACGCGCCGAGCCCTCACCCATTCTTGTTGTTGAAATGCCGAGTCGCCCTCTCCCGCAAGGGGAGAGGGCACGCATTCGACGCCCGAATTACTCCAGCGGCGGCAGCCCGAGCGCGCGATCGACCAGCGCCGTCGCTCGCTTGAAATCGAAATTGCGATAGACGTTCTGCTTCACGATCGCCGGCGAGCCGCCGTAGAATTTTTCGTATTGCTGGTGGCGGCTGCCGAATTCGGTGCCGAGGAAGTCCCACAACAGCCGCACCAGCGCGGTTCGCGATCGCGCGTCCATGGTGCCCGAGCGCATATAGCGCTCGATCAATGGCGCGACGTCCGGATTGTCGAAATCGGCCAGCGACGACGGCTGCGAGATCACCGAAGAGCTCACCAGCTCCCGGATCGTCTCCAGCATGCGGCCGTTGAACTCCGACTGCATCGCCATCGCCGCATAAAGGGTGATCACCGACGGCCATAGCACGCCGTCGCGGATCGGCGCCGCGACCTCATGCGCCAGCAGCATGCCCTCGTAGATCGACACCAGCGCCGCCAGCTCGCCCATGGCGATCTGCACCGGCGGCAGGCCTGAGCTGCCGATCATCTCGATGGTGCGTTGCGCGAGCCCCATCATGAAGCGCAGTTTGGTGACGTAGCGCACCTGCGCCTGATGATTGCCCAGCGAATGCGACGGCGTCTTGAACCACTGGTCGCGGGTCAATTCCAGATTGCGGTAGATGAACACGTGCTCCCACGGCACGAAGACGTCGTCGAACACGACGTAGCTGTCGGACTCGTCGAACCGGCTCGACAACGGATAGTCGAAGGCATTGTCGGCGTGCAGCGCAAACGGCCGCCGCGGGATGAGCGTCACGCCCGGCGCATTGACCGGGACGGCGACGCAATTGGCGTAGTTCTCGTCGCCGGGCTGCAGCGGGTGGATGCAGCTCAAGTGAATCCAATCCGACAGCACGCCGCCGGTCGCGACCTGCTGCGCGCCGGAAATCACGATGCCGTCGTCGCGCTCCTTGACGACGCCGGCATAGAGCGTCGGATCGCTCTGCTTGTGCGCCGGCTTCGAGCGGTCGATCTGCGGCGGCACGATGGCGTAGCTGGCGTAAATGTGATTGTCGCGCATGAACTCGTAGAACGCGACCAGGTTGTCGGCGAACTTTTGGCCAGCCGTGGCAAACACCTGTGGCGCCGCCGCATAGCCGGCGAAGAAACCGGCGACGTGATCCGGCGATCGCCCCATCAGGCCGAAGGTCGCCTCCGCCCAGGTTTCCGAGAACAGCCGCCGGGCGCGCAGATCGGCGTGGGTGTGCGGAATCTGCCAGGCCCGCCAAACCGGCGCGCCGGTTTTGGGCGACGGAAACGTCATGCGCTCGCGCAGCGCCGGATCGGCTGCGATGTCATAGAGGTTGGCGACCGACCGCGCGGCTTGGCGGAAGGCCGGATGCGCGGTGACGTCCTTGACGCGTTCGCCGTTGACGAAGACCCGCCGGCCATCGTTGAGCGAACGCAAATATTCGGTGCCGGTGCGCATCGGGCCTATCCCCCTTGGGTTCGGGCCCGACTATAGACCAGCTCGGCCGGCACTCAGTAGACGTCGGTGTGGTAGCGGTGATTTTTCTTCAGGTCCGCCAGGAACGCGATCGCCTGATCGACGCTGCGCGCGCCGTGGGCCGCGATCACGTCGACGAGCGCGCGCTCGACGTCCTTGCCCATGGCGATGGCGCCGCAGACATAGACATGGGCGCCTTCGGCGAGCCAGGCCCAGAGATCGCGGCCGACCTCGCGCATGCGGTCCTGCACGTAGAATTTCTGATTGTCGTCGCGCGACCAGGCCAGCGACAGCCGCGTCAGCACGCCGGCTGAGCGCATGCCGCTCAGCTCGTCCTCGTAGAAAAAGTCGTAGTCGCGGTGCCGGTGGCCGAAGAACAGCCAGTTGCGCCCGGTTGCGCCGGTCGCCATGCGCTCGTGCAGGAAGGCGCGGAACGGCGCGATGCCCGTGCCCGGGCCGATCATGACGATTGGTGTCGCTGGGTCGGCGGGTAAGCTGAAATGCTGCGCCTTCTGGATATAGGCCTTGATCTTGGCGCCCGGCGCGATGCGGTCGGCGAAGTAGGTCGAGGCGACGCCGGACCGGGCGCGCTTGCCGATCTTATAGCGCACGGCGTCGATGGTGAGCGCCACCTTGCCGGGCGCAGCCTTCGGCGACGAGGCGATCGAATAAAGCCGCGGCTGCAGCGGATCGAGCGCTTCGATGAACGCTTCCGGATCGGGCCGGATGCCGGGAAATTTTTCCAGTGCGGACAGCACGTCAAGCGTCACGGCGTCGCCATCCGGGTCGCCGCCGGAGCCGAGCGTCTTGGCCTTCTGCCGCCGCTCGCCGCCGGTAATGTAGGAGATGAGCTGGAACAGCATGTCCGGCGCGACGCCGAGCGAGACGCCGTCGGTCAAAACGTCGCGCAAGGGGCGGCCGGCGATCGGAAAATCCGGCGGCGCGCCGAGCGCGGCAAGCACGGCGTAGACCAGCGCCGGCTCGTTATGGGGAAAAACGCCGAACGAATCGCCGACGGTGTGGTCGATGCCGCTCTGCGCCAGATCGATGTCGATGTGCCAGGTCTCTTTCTGCGAGCCCGGCTTGTTGAGCCGGGTGCGCGAGACGAATGTCGCCTCGGCCGGATGGTCTCGCGTCGGTGTCGGCACGGCGGCGGCGTCGGCGGCAGGTGCGCGTGCGGCCGTCGGCGCCTTGGCGGTCGCCGGGATGGCGCCGAATTCGGCGTAGAGCGTCTTGAGCATGCGCGTGGTGTCTTTGCCGCCGGGCACGCAAAGGTTCAACCGCTCCTCGTTCTTCGCGACGATGGCGTTGGCGTAATCCTCGCAGTTGTAGCCGCACTGGCCGCAATCCTGCTGGCCCATGGCCGCCATCATGCGCCGCCGCAGCGGCCGGCTTTCGGCAAGCTGCATGCGCTCGCCGAGCGGCATGGCGGGGTCGTGCCAGGGCGTCTGCCCGTCGTCACCGTCGTCGAGCGGACCGCGCGCGGTCGCCGCGCGCGTCCCCATGACGTCGTTCATCAGCGCCGCGGTCTCTTCCGACGACAGCGCGTTGACGCCGCCGTCGAGCGACAACAGCCCGGCGAAGAAGCCGTTGAGCCAGGTGCGCTGCTCGACCGAGAACGGCGCGGAGTCCGGAATGAGCGTCGGAATCGGCGGCGGCGTGGTCTGCGTCATTCGACCGCCTGGGTTTCGAACAGCGCCTTCAACGCATCGACCTCGTGACGGCGGGTGAAGGCCAAAAAGCTTTCGTCTACCGACACGCGGTGGCCGAGATAGGCTTTGAGCATGCGCTCGACCGCCCGCGGCGCGTCCTCGGCTTTGACGTCGCGATAGACCTCGCGGCCGCAGGCGGCGTCGGGGCCGAAACCGCCGCCGACGTGAATGTGGTAGCCCTCGACCTGATCGCCGTCCTCGGACACCTGCACCTTGGTGCCGACCAGGCCGATGTCGCCGATGTAATGCTGCGCGCAGGAATTCGGGCAGCCGGTAAGATGGACGTTGAGCGGGCCGTCAAGCTGCACCCGGGCTTCGCACCAGTGCGCGATCTCCTCGGCGTGACGCTTGGTGTCGGACAAAGCGAGCCGGCAGCCGGCGCTGCCGGTGCAGGCGACGAGGCCGGCGCGGATCGACGTCGCCTTCGTCGACAGCCCGATCGCTTCGATGGCGGCTTGCGCCGCGGCGACGCGATCCTCGGCAACGCCCGACATCAAAAGGTTCTGCCAGACCGTGAGCCGGATATCGCCGTCGCCGAATTCTTCGGCGATCTTGCCGATGCCGCGCATCTGCTCGGCAGTGATCTTGCCTACCGGAAGGACGACGCCGAGCCAATGAAGGCCCGTTTGCTTCTGCGGGTGTGAACCGATGTGAGCGAGGCGGTCGAAGGGCGGTCGTGTTTCAAGGGCAGCCTCCGGTGCGCGCGTCAGCTTGTGGCCGAGTTTTTCCTCCATGGCGCCGAGGAATTTCTCAAAGCCCCAGGCGTCGAGGACGTATTTGAGCCGCGCCTTGGCGCGGTTGGTGCGGTCGCCATTGTCGATGAAGACGCGCACCACGGCATCCGCCACCTTGGTGGCGTCTTCCGGCTTGACGATGACGCCGGTCGCGCGGGCAAAATCCCGATGCCCGGTGATGCCGCCGAGCATGAGCTTGAACCAGACGCCGGGCGCGACGCCGAAGCCGTCCTTCACCGCGACGGCCTGGAAGCCGATGTCGTTGGTGTCTTCCAGCACCGGGATCATGCCGCCGCCGTCGAAGCCGACATTGAATTTGCGCGGGATGCCGTAGAGCGAGCGGTCGTTGAGGATGTGGAAATGCCATTCCCGCGCATACGGCCGGGTATCGATCAGCTCCTGCGGATCGATACCCGCGGTCGGCGTGCCGGTGACGTTGCGGATATTGTCGGCGCCCGAGCCGCGCGAGCACAAGCCGAGATCCTGGATCGCCTCGACCATGGCAACGGCGTTCTTCGGCTCGACCTCGCGCATTTGCAGATTGGCGCGCGTGGTCACGTGCGCATAGCTGCCGGCATAGCGCTCGGCGAGATCGCCGACGCCGGCGAATTGCCAGTGCGACAGGATGCCATTGGGGATGCGCAGCCGGCACATATAGGTCGGCTGCGTCGGCGCGCAGTAGAACAGGCCGAAGAAGCGCCAGCGGAAATTGTCGTCGGGCTTGGGCGCTTCGTTCTTGGCGGCCTGATCCTTCAGCTTCTCGTAACCGTCGAACGGATGCAGCTCGCGCTTGAATTTTTCCGGGTCCGACAGCTTGCCGCCGGCCTTGATGGTGCGGTCCTGGGCGCGTAGCGCCGCGGCGTCGGGGCCTACAGGTTCTGCTGCCACTGCGTTCGCTGGCGCTGCCGTAGCGCCGTTGCCGGCTGCAGATCGCGACGTCTTCGCGATCTGCAGGCCGGCCATGAAGCCTTCGAGATAACGCTTTTGCTCCGGCTCGAAATCTCCCGACATTCAGCTCTTCCGTATTCGTCGAATGTGTCGAGCCATTCGCGCTATTCGGCGGGCACGCCGGTCGGCGTCGGCGCCATCACCTTGGCGGGCCCCGGCCGCGGCTTGTAGGTCATGTAGATGGCAAGCCCGGTGAACGTGAATCCGCCGACGATATTGCCGAGCGTCACCGGAATCTGATTCCACAGCCACCAATCGGCGACCGTGACCTTGGCGCCCATCATCATGCCGGTCGGGATGATGAACATGTTGACGACGGAGTGCTCAAAACCTTGCGCGAAGAAGATGAAGATCGGCATCCAGGCGCAGGCGATCTTGCCGATGGTCGACGTCGTGGTCATGGCGAGGACGATGGCGAGACAGACCAGCCAGTTGCACAGCATCGCCTTGACGAAGCAGCTGACAAGTCCGGCAAAACCCAGCGCGGCGTAGCCGGTGGTCTTGAGCTCGGCGATCTGCACGATGCGCGCGGCGACGCCGGCCGGCGCGGTTGCTCCCATATTGGTCAGCGCGATGGCGAGTAGCGCGCCATAGGCGACGCTGCCGATCAAATTGCCGATAAAAACCCAGCCCCAGTTGACCGCCACCGCGCCGGCGCTGGCCTCGCGCTCGAGCCACGGCAGCGGCACCAGCGCAAAGCTTCCGGTGACCAGTTCAAGCCCGAGCAGCACGATGCTGACCAGGCCGACCGGGAAGATCAGCGCGCCGACCAGCGGCACGTTGGTCTGCACCGCGCCGGTAAAGGCGAGGCTGGTGGCGACGCCGAGGATGGCGCCCGACAGCATGCCGCGGATCAGCAGATCGCGCGGCGCCAGCGCCAGCTTGCGCCGGCCAGCCTCGACCATGGCCACCGCGACATCGGCTGTTTTCACATAGTCCATCGTTTCTCTCCTTCGATGGTTCGCTCTTCATGGCACGCCGATCCGGCAGCGTTGCTGGTTGCCGCGGCTCGGCGCAAAACGCCTCGGTTGGGCAAACAGCAAGATGGATGCCATCTCGCCGCCGTTGGGAAAATTGATCTATTTCAGTAACTTATAGAAAAGCGGAGGAGCTAATGCCGGTTCCGTCCGCGGCGTCGGCTGCCCGCTTTGGCCGCACATCGCACGCGCATTGTGCAGTGCAATAATTTTGTGCAGGGGGATGGCAGCTAGGTCGCGCCGGCGGCGGCAATCGTCCGCTCCGCCTTCCAGTCCTTGCCGACGCCGGCCGTGGTCGGAAAGATCAGCGACTTGATCACGACCGGCACGGCGCCCGACGTGTCGAGGATGGCGCCGATGTCGATATAGTCGAACTCCTTGAGCTCGAGGCCGTCGATCGAGACGATCGGGTTTCTTAGTTTCATCTCTTCGCAATAGTGGATGCCGATCAGCCCGCCGACGTCGCCGTCGCCGGCGAGCACGATGGGATGGCCGTGCGCCAGCACTGCCGCCAATCCGTCGGCGACGCCTTTGCAGAAATCGTCGAGGCGGCGAAAGGTCGCCGAGCCGCGCCACGGCACGAACACGGCGACGGGGCTTTGGCCGTCGCCGAGATCGAGGCGCTTGAGCGCCGCTTTGATCGCCGCCGCGATGGCGGCGGAATCGATCGCCTCGGCATCGAGCGGTAGCGCCGGCGCGATCACCGGCACGTTGCGCAGCGGCAGCGTTTCGAGCGGCGACACGAAGATCGTGCTGCCGGAGACCTGCATCGTATATTGCGAGGCGCCGATCACGGTGGCGCGGATGCGCGCGTCGGGCCGCGCCAGCTGCGGTCCCCAGTCGCGCAGCCGGGCGCGGACTTCGGCGGCGAGCTGCGGGCCGATGTCGCCGAACGCTTTCGCCTCGCCGCCATAAATATATTCGGAGACGCCGCCGGAGAAACTCACGTCGGAAATTTTGCCGCGGAAGCTCAGCGGATCGAGCCGCAGCAATTCGGCGCCGCCGGCGCGCGGCGAGCCGCTCTTCATCGCCTCGAACAGGCTGTCGGCCATGCGTGCTGCAAGCGCCTGCGCGTCTTGTTCCGAGAGCGTAACACCGGGCTCGAGTTTCAAACCCAGCTCCGCACCAAACCGCCGGCCGGCTTCTTCGAGCCGCACGATGCGGCGCGCATCGTCGAGCACGACCAGCCGCGCGCCGACGTCGATGGCGGTGACGTCGATCACCTTGCCGTCGGCGCAGACCGCGATCTTCGAGGTGCCGCCGCCTATATCGACATTCATCAGCGGCGCGCCGCTGCGGATCGAGCGCGCCGCGGCGCCCGAGCCATAGGCCGCCATCACGGTTTCCAGGCTGTCGCCGGCAGAGACCGCGACCATCTTGCCGGCCTGCGCCGCGAACAACTCGCCGATGCGCCGCGCGTTGCGGCGGCGCACCGCGACGCCGGTCAAGATCAGCGCGCCGGTATCGATCTCGTCGGGGTCGATCTTGGCGTCCTTGTATTGCTTGGCGATGAAGGCACCGAGCGCGTCGGCGTCGATGGTTTCTTCGGCGGAGTAGGGCGTGAGCAGAATATCGGATTGATAAAAGCTCTCGCGCTCGGTGACCACATAACGGCTGTCGAGCCGCTCCAGCACGATGCGCGAGAATACCAGATGCGAGGTCGACGAGCCGATATCGACGCCGACCGAGAGCACGCACAGTTCATCCTCCTCGCCGAAGGTGCGTCCGGTCGACGAAAAGAAGATGCGCCCGCCCTGGGCTTCGTCGGTCATCGGGGCGGCTCATAACACTGCGCGTCATTGCCGGGCTTGACCCGGCAATCCATGGGGCGTTCACGCTGCATGGATGCGCGGGTCAAGCCCGCGCATGACGAAATGGGGAACGCGTCACTCATTCTTTCGGCAATAGTCCGCGGTAATCGCGCTCGTAATATTCCGGCCGCATACGATTCTCGGCGCCTTCGCGCTTCATGGTCTCGGCGTATTCGCTGCGCAGGAACGGATCCTCCATGTAATAGGGGATCGCGGTGCCGCCTTCGGGAATATCCATCGCGGTGTAATCGGTGTGCTTCTCGCCGGGCGGGCCGGGTTCGCGGCCGGGATTGTGCGGTCCGAACCAGGCGGTGAGGCGGAACGCTTCCTTCGAGGCGCCGAAATGCTGGTGATACCAGCGCGCGCCGCCCGGCGCCGCCGACACCATGCCGACCGGCTCGTAGTCGACGCGCTTGACCTCGGCCATCTTGCCGTCTTTCCACGGCGTCAAGCCGAGGCGCTCCGGCCACGTATAAGTGTAGCCCTTGCCCTTGATGCAGATCAGCACCGCCGCCGAGGTGTGGGCGTGTGCCTTGGAATAATGGCCGTTCTCGTGCTGGCCGATCCACAGATAGAACGTATTGCCGGTCATGAACGGCTCGACCCGGCGCCAGCCAGGCGAACGGCGATTGTCGAGCGGCAAGTCGCAATTGACGATGTCGGGGATGAAGTTGGTGCGCCGCATGGCCAGCCCGCGCACCGGATCGGGCTCGATATCGTCCTTGTATTTGTAGAAATCGTCAGCGCCGGAGAAACGGTCGCGGAACTGATACGGGCAGTTGAAGATCACCTCGGTGTTGTTGATGAGGTTCATCAGATTGGGTGCGGTGGTGCCGCCGAGCAGCAGCGCCGGCGCGGAGCTGGCGTTGACGATGCGGTGCATGGCGTTGACCGGAATCGAGAACAGCGAGCCCTTCTGCCACTCGAACACGTGCCGCTTGTTGTCGCCTTCGAGCCAGACTTCGGTCGAGCCGCGGCCTTCGACGACGAGGTAGACTTCCTCGTACATGTGCTTTTCGGGATTGAGCGCGCCGGCGCCCGGCACCTCGATCACATAGGCGCCCCATTTGCCTTCGGTGCCGTGCAGCTGGATGTAGCTGCCGCGCCCGCCCATGCGCTTCCAGGGCTGCAGCGGCAGGTTCTGCACTTTGCTCACCCCGATGTCGCGGTAGACCGGAATGTCGTCGGATTCCATGAACAGGTCATAGGGCGTCTTCGGCCGGTTGAACTTGCCGAAGCCGGCGCGTTTGAAGCCACTGGGCTCGTGCCAATGAACCTGGCCGTCAACTTCGTGCATGGTGCGCATCCTCTGCGAGGCGATGAGGAAGACTGCGCTAACCTGCAAAAATGCAGGCCCCCTGCGCGCTTCTCGGTCGCTTGATTGCGTAGGTTTAGCCCTCCTGTACAATGCAGCCAAATCCACTGCAGCGGGCGGGGAGGTCCGGTGTCGGCGCGCGTGCTTCCGCTTCTCCTTCACGACGATTCCGGGCTGACGCGGCGCAACGTCACCGTCGATCACCTGGTGGTGGCCGGCTGGACCGGGCGCGACCGGGCCGCCGTCGAACTGCACATCAAGGAACTCGGCGCGCTCGGCGTAAAACCGCCGGCGACGACGCCGATTTTCTACCGCGCTTCGGCGGCCCGGCTGACCATCGCCGACAGCATCGAGGTGCTCGGCGAGGCGTCGAGCGGGGAAGGGGAGTTCGTGCTGCTGCAGCATGACGGCCGGCTGTGGGTCGGCGCCGGCTCCGACCATACCGACCGCGAAGTGGAGAAATACGGCGTCTCGGTGTCGAAGCAGATGTGCGACAAGCCGATCGCGCCGGAATTCTGGCCGATGGTCGAGGTGGCGCCGCACTGGGAAAAGCTGATGCTGCGCGCCTACATTGCCGAGAACGGCAAGCGCGTGCTCTACCAGGAGGGCGCCGTCACCGCGATGCTCGATCCGCTGGAGCTGATCGAAAAGTTCGCCGGCAAGGCCGGCCTCGCCGAGGGCACGCTGATGTTCTGCGGCACGCTGTCGGCCAAGGGCGGGGTGCGGCCGTCCGACGTTTTCGAGGTCGAGCTTCACGATCCGGTGCGCGAGCGCAAGATTCAGCATCGCTACGGCATCCGCACCCTGCCGGTGTTCGGATGAGGAATAAGGAGTCAACGTCATGCCGATGAACAAGCCGCATCTCGAATTCCACAAGGTCGATATGGACAAGGGCTGGGTGACGCCGCCCGGCTATCCGTCCGGCATCCAGCAGAAAATCCTGGCCAGCGATCTCGATGAGACCAAAAAGATGGGCAGCCGCACGCGGCTGTTGCGCTTCGCGCCCGGTGTCTACACCACCGCGCCGTTCGTGCACGACCATTGGGAAGAGGTGTATCTGGTGTCAGGCGATCTGATCGTCGGCAACGACGACAAGGGCCATGGCGGCGAGCCGTTCGACGCGCCGACCTATGCGTGCCGGCCGCCGGGCGTCCATCACGGCCCGTTCAAATCGGACCGCGGCTGCATGCTCTACGAGATTCACTATTACGACGAGAGCAAAAAATAACTTGTAGGGTGGGCATCGCGCTTGCGACGCCTGCCCGCGTGGCAAAATCGTGGACGCGCGATGCCCACGCCGCACGGATCATCGGCGATTTTGCCCACCCTACGAGAGGATGACGATGCTGGCGCCTGACCAAACAAAGCCGATGATGCGGCCGTATCTCGCGGCGGCGCAAAATTTCGCTTCCGGCAAAGCGACGCCGCGCGAATTTCTCGAGACGTCGCTGGCGCTGCTCGACCAGTGGGAGCCGCGGATCGGCGCCTTCGTCTGTACCAACGTGCCGGCGGCGCGCGTCGCGGCGGACAATTCGTCTGCGCGCTGGCGTGCCGGCAAGCCGCTGTCGGCCATCGACGGCATGCCGGTCGGCGTCAAGGACATCATCGAGACCGTCGACATGCCGACCGAAATGGGCTCGCCGCTTTATGCCGGCTGGCGCTCGCAGAAGGACGCCGCTTGCGTTCGCGCGTTGCGCGACGCCGGCGCCGTCATCATCGGCAAGACGGTGACGACGGAATTCGCCGCGTCCGAGCCGCGCGGCACGCGCAATCCGTGGAATGTCGCGCATACGCCCGGCGGCTCGTCGAGCGGTTCGGCGGCATCGGTCGCCGTCGGCATCGTCAGCGCCGCGCTCGGCACCCAGGTCATCAGCTCGACCGTTCGTCCGGCGAGCTATTGCGGCTGCGTCGGGTTTAAGCCGACGGTCAACGCGCTCAACCGCCAGGGCAGCCACGATTACCAGAGCCAAAGCTGTACCGGCATTCTCGGCGCGTCGCTCGAAGATACTTGGCAGGTCGCCCACGAGATTGTCGCCCGCGTCGGCGGCGATGCCGGCACGCCCGGCCTGCAAGGACCGGACAAGGCGCCGGCGGCGTGGAAGCCGCGAGCGCTTGCCATGCTCGAAACCGCCGGCTGGGAGAGCGCGGCTTCGGCGGGCGCCAAGACGCGTTTGCAAGAATGCGTCGCGCGGCTCAAATCGGCCGGCGTCGAAATCCGCACCCGGCACGACGACAAAAAGGTCGCCGCGCTCGAAACCGAATTGCACCAGGCAACCGAGCTGTCGCACCGCTGCAACGGCTGGGAAAACCGCTGGTTCCTCCACGCCATGCGCGACCGCGACGCCGGCAGTTTGAGCCGCAACATCATGGATCGGGCCGAGAAATACGAGAGCTTGACGCTCGACCAGCATCGCGCCGACCTCAAGGAACGCGCGCGCATCCGCGCGGTTCATGCCGAGCTTGCCGCAGGCTGCGACGCCTGCATCACGCTCGCGGCGCCCGGCGCCGCTCCTGAGGGTTTGAACTCCACCGGCAATCCGGAATTCGGCGTGCCGTCGTCGCTGCTCGGCGTGCCGTCGCTGTCGCTGCCGTTGTTCGAGGTCGATGGCATGCCGCTCGGGCTGCAGGTGATCGGCTATTTCGACCGCGACGCCGATGCTTTCGCCATCGCGTCGTGGCTGATGCAGGCGCGTTGACTCCCTCCCCCACCCGGGCCGCGCTTGCGCGCGCCCGAGTGCAAGCTTGTCGGGGAGGGTGGGGTGGGGGTCGAGAGGTGACTCGCTAACCTCGATGTTTGCGCGTCGCCTCGCAACCCCCACCCCTTCCCCTCCCCACAAGGGGGAGGGGCATAAGAAAAGGAATTCGCATGCGTTACATCGACGCCTTCAATCATTTTTTTCCGAAGCGCTATTACGACGCGCTGTTGGAGACGCCGGCGGGATCGAAGGACCTTGGCAAGCGCGTGCGCGGCATTCCGGCTTTGTCCGATCTCGATTTGCGATTGCGTGTCGTCGAATCGTTCGAGAATTATTCGCAAGTGCTGTCCCACGGCCTGCCGCCCATGGAGCGGCTGTGGGGTCCGGACAAATCGCCGGACATGGCGAAGATCGCCAATGACGGCCTCGGCGACATCGCGGCGAAAAACCCCAAGCATTTCGTCGGCTGGTCGGCGCTGTTGCCGATGAACGCGCCTGAGGCCGCCGCCAGGGAGGCCGAGCGCGCGCTGCAAAACGGCGCCAACGCAGTGCAACTCGCCACCAATGCCAACGGCGTGCCGCTCGACGAGCCGCAGTTCCGGCCGATCTTCGAGATCATCGCCAAGTCGGGCAAGCCGATCCTGCTGCATCCGTCGCGGACCCGTGACATGCCGGATTACCCGACGGAGAAATATTCCAAATACGAAATCTGCAGCGTGCTCGGCTGGCCCTACGAGACCGGCGTGACGCTGGCGCGTTTTGTGTTCTCGGGCATCATGGACCAGTTTCCGCAGCTCAAGGTGATCGCGCATCATCTCGGCGGCGTCGTGCCTTATCTCGAAGGCCGCGTCGCTCATTCGTTCGATCAGCTCGGCGTGCGCACGTCGGACGAGGATTACGGCGCGCTGCTCAAATCCCTGAAGAAGCGGCCGTATGACTATTTCAAGGATTTTTACGGCGATACCGCCGTCGAAGGCGCCCGCGCCGCGACGGTGTGTGGCCTCGATTTCTTCGGCGCCGACCATGTGGTGTTCGCGTCCGATTGCCCGTTCGACAAGGAGAAAGGGCCCGGCTACATCCGCGACACCATCAAGGTGCTCAACTCGCTGCCGCTGTCCAACGCCGAGCGCGAGAAGATCTGTTACCGCAACGCGCAGATGTTGTTCGGGCTTGAGCAATAATTCTCCCTCCCCCTTGTGGGGAGGGTGGGGTGGGGGTCGGGAGGCGATACTCAGCGAGGACGGCTTCTAAAACGTTGTCGATGCCCGCGCGTCACCTCCCGACCCCCACCCCTTCCCCTCCCCACAAGGGGGAGGGGAAGAGTCACTTCTTTTCATCAACGATGCCCGCGCGCAGCGTGCCGATGCCGGTGATCTCGACTTCGAGCGTGTCGCCCGGCTTCATCCATAGCGGCGGCTTGCGGCTGTGGCCGACGCCCTCGGGCGTGCCGGTGGCGATGACGTCGCCCGCCGACAGCGCGGTGAAGTCGGAGCAGAAGGCGACGATCTGCGGGATCGAATAGATCAGCTTGTCGGTGCCGGAATGCTGGACCTGCTGGCCGTTCAGCCGCGTCGTCAAGGTGAGCTTGCTCGGATCGGGAATCTCGTCGCTGGTGACGAGCCACGGCCCGAGCGGGCCGGTACTGGGAAAATTCTTGCCAGAGGTGACGGAGAATTTCTGATAATCCCGCACCGAGCCGTCGACCAGGATCGTATAGCCGGCGATGTGGCCGAGCGCGTCTTCGGGCGCGATGTGACGCCCGCCCTTGCCGATGACCAGCGCTAGCTCGCCTTCATAATCGAAATTATCCGATACGCCTGGGCGGATCATGGCGCCGTCGTGGCCGACCAGCGTGTCGGTGAAGCGGATAAACATGCTCGGCTGTTTCGGCAATTCGCGGCCGACCTCCGACGCGTGAGCGCGGTAATTGACGCCGGCGCAGAGGATTTTTTCCGGCTGTGGAATCACCGGCAGAAATTTTATATCGGCGAGCTTGCGGTCGGGTTTGGCGTCTCGCGCGGCCTTGCGCATAAAGTCCATGGCGCCGGCGGCGAGCGCGGCGCGCAAAGTCGGTTGCCCGACGCGGTCATTCAAGGTGACGACGCCGTCGCCGCTCACCGCGCCGAACAACTCTTTGCCGTCGGCGGCGAAACTCAACAGCTTCATGGCGTCACTCCCGGTCCTGCGCCCGCCGCAGTGTAATGGGCGCCGGGGAGGCGGCAAGGCGGTTCGACGGGACAGCCGAACATCGGCGCAACTTTCGCTTGCCGTGCGCCGCGTCGCGACGTGGCAAATTTTCCACCCACGCTGCGAAACATTTATGCCAGACTGGCAGCGCACCCTTCGGCGGCCCTCTGACCGCCACGGGAAAAAACACCAGGGGAAACGGGAGTAGTGCGATGGACATCAAGGTCGGCAAGAAGGCGATCGCCGAGGCGACGGACAAGCTGAAGAACTGGGGCCGCTGGGGCAAGGACGATCACGTCGGAACGCTCAACCACGTCACGCCCCAGGACGTCGTCAAGGCGGCAAGCCTCATCCGCACCGGCAAGATTTTTGCGCTCGGCATCCCGCTCGACGGCAACGGCCCGCAGAACGGCCTGTTCGGCGGCCGCTTCAATCCGATCCACCAGATGCTGGCGACCGGCACCGACGCCATCGCCGGCCGCCAGGACTGGAACCGCATCCGCTACGCCGACGATACCTTGATGCTGTGCGTGCAGGGCGCCACCCACTGGGACGCGCTCGGGCACATCTTCTACGAGGACAAGGGCTATAACGGCCACGACGCCAAGCTGATCGACGCCAAGGGCCTCAACGTGCTCGGCATCGAGCATTCCAAGAACAAGATGGTCGGCCGCGGCGTGCTGCTCGATATCGCGCGCTTTCGCGGCGTGAAATGGATGGCCGACGGCGAAAGCATTTCCAACGACGAGCTCGATAAATGCGCCAAGGATCAGAACGTCTCGATTGGCCGCGGCGATTTCGTGCTGATCCGCACCGGGCAGATGGAGCGCTGTATCAGCGAGAAGCAGTGGGGCGGTTATGCCGGCGGCGACGCGCCGGGCGTCAAATTCGAGAACTGCTACTGGTGCCAGGAAAAAGAGATCGCGGCGATCTGCACCGACACCTGGGGCGTCGAGGTGCGGCCGAACGAGACCTCAGAAGCCAACCAGCCGTGGCACTGGGTCGTGATCCCGGCCATGGGGCTGTGCATGGGTGAGATCTTCTATCTCAAGGAGCTTGCCGAGGATTGCCACGAAGACGGCGTCTACGAATTCTTTTTCTGCGGCCCGCCGCTGATCATCACCGGCGGCACCGGCTCGCCGATCAATCCGCAGGCGATCAAATAATAAACCCTCCCCTGCAGGGGGAGGGCGGCGAGCGTAGCGAGCCGGGTGGGGCCGTGGCATCCTGCACGTCCCCACCCCGGCGCTTCGCGCCACCCTCCCCCTGCAGGGGAGGGTGAAGAGGAGAACCCCATGCCCCGCCACCTCAAGCGCGGAATGGACGCCAGCGCGATCAAGGCGGCCGACGCCAAGGTGCGCGAGACGGTCGAGCAAATCCTTGCCGATATCGACGCGCGCAAGGACGTTGCGGTGCGCGAGCTGTCGCAAAAGTTCGACAACTGGACGCCGGCCTCGTTCAAGCTGACGCCGCAGGAGATCGAGCGTGCCATCGGGGCGATGAAGAAGCGCGATCTGGACGACATCAAGTTCGCCCAGGCCCAGGTGCGCAACTTCGCGCAGAAGCAGAAGGAGACGCTGCGCGATCTCGAAGTCGAGACGCTTCCCGGCGTCGTGCTCGGCCACAAGCACATTCCGGTCAATTCGATCGGCTGCTATGTGCCGGGCGGCCGATACCCGATGGTAGCGTCGGCGCACATGTCGATCGTCACCGCCCGCGTCGCCGGCGTAAAGCACATCATAGCGTGCGCGCCGCCGTTTCATGGCGGCCCGCATCCGGCGATCGTCGCGGCCATGCATTTCGGCGGCGCCGACGAGATTTTCGTGCTCGGCGGCGTGCAGGCGGTCGCCGCCATGGCGCTCGGCACCGAGACCATCGCCGCCGTCGACATGATCGTCGGCCCGGGCAACGCCTATGTGGCAGAAGCCAAGCGGCAATTATTCGGCCGGGTCGGCATCGATCTGTTGGCCGGCCCGACCGAGACGCTGATCATCGCCGACGACAGCGTCGACAGCGAAATGTGCGCCACCGACCTGCTCGGCCAGGCCGAACATGGCCCGACCTCGCCCGCGATCCTGATCACCAATTCGGAAAAGCTCGCCCGCGACACCATGAAGGAGATCGACCGGCTACTGAAAATCCTGCCGACCGCCGAGACCGCCGGCAAGGCCTGGGCCGATCTCGGCGAGGTCATCGTCTGCGACGACGAAGCCGAGATGGTGCGCGAGGCCGACCGCATCGCCTCGGAACACGTCCAGGTGATGACGCGCGACCCGGATTATTTCTTGAACAACATGAAGAACTACGGCTCGCTGTTCCTCGGCCCGCGCACCAATGTCGCCTACGGCGACAAAGTCATCGGCACCAACCACACCCTGCCGACCAAGAAAGCGGCGCGCTATACCGGCGGGCTGTGGGTCGGCAAGTTTTTGAAAACCTGCACCTACCAGAAAGTGCTGACCGACCAGGCCAGCGCCATGATCGGCGAATATTGCTCGCGGCTATGCATGCTCGAAGGCTTTGTCGCCCACGCCGAGCAGGCCAATGTCCGCGTCCGCCGCTACGGCGGGCGCAACGTGCCTTATGGTGAGGCGGCGGAGTGATCGCGGGGCTGTCACATATGACTTTCGTCGTCCGCGATCTGGAGCGGATGACGCGCATCCTGACCGGCATCTTCGGCGCGCGGGAAGTCTATGCGAGCGGCGAACAAACATTCTCAGTCGCGCGCGAGAAATTCTTCCAGGTCGGAGATCTCTGGATCGCGGTTATGCAGGGCGAGCCACTGCCGTCGCGGACCTATAACCACGTTGCATTCAAGATCGAAGATGCCGAGTTCGAAGCCTATGAGGCGAAAGTGAAGTCGCTCGGACTTGAAATTCGCCCGCCGCGCGCGCGGGTGTCGAGCGAGGGCCGCTCGCTTTATTTCTATGACGATGACAATCACCTGTTCGAACTGCATACCGGCACGCTAACCGAGCGGCTCGAACGCTATGCGAAAGGAAAAGTGTGAGGGCCATGGCGCCGGTCGAGCTTAGCAAGGCTGCCTCGTTCCGGCTCGACGGCCGGCGCGCGCTGGTCACCGGCGGCGGCCGCGGCATCGGGCTTGCGGCGGCGTCGGCGCTGGCCGCGGCCGGCGCCCACGTGACGCTCGCCGCGCGCACCAAGGCGGAAATCGAAGACGCGGCGAGCGCCATCCGCGCCCGCGGCGAGAAGGCCGATGCGCTGGTGCTCGACGTGACCGACGTCGAGGCCGCGCGCAAGGCGGTCGCGGCGGCCGAACCGTTTCAAATCCTCATCAACAATGCCGGCATGAACCGGCCGGCTTTGCTGCCCGACGTCAAAATCGAGGATTTCGACGCCATCTTCGCGCTCAATGTGCGGGCCGCGTTTTTCATGGCGCAAGCGGTGGCGGTGCGGCTGATCGCGGCAAAACTGCCCGGCTCGATCGTCAACATCTCCTCGCAGATGGGCCATGTCGGCGCCGCGCGCCGCACCGTCTATTGCGCGTCGAAGCACGCCATGGAGGGTTTCACCAAGGCCATGGCGATCGAGCTTGCGCCGCACAACATCCGCGTCAACAGCCTCGGCCCGACTTTTCTCGAAACGCCGATGACGAAACCGTTCTTCGAGAACAAGGCGTTTCGCGACGAAGTTTTGTCGAAGATCAAACTCGGCCGCCTCGGCCAGCTCGACGAGCTTTCGGGCGCCATCGTCTTCCTCGCCTCCGACGCGTCGTCGCTGATGACCGGCTCGGCGCTGGTGCTCGACGGCGGCTGGACCGCGGAGTAAGCGCGATGGACGACGCATTAACGTCTTCTCAAGACGGACGCTGCAATTTGTCGAGCGTGATCGGCAGATCGCGCACGCGCTTGCCGGTGGCGTGATAGACCGCATTGGCGATGGCAGCGGCGACGCCGACGATGCCGATCTCGCCGACCCCCTTGATGCCGAGCGGATTGATGATGTCGTCGGGCTCATCGACGAAGATGACGTCGATGTCGTGCACGTCGGCATTCACCGGCACATGATACTCGGCGATATTGGCGTTCATGATGCGGCCGAAATGGTGGTCGTGCAGCGTCTCCTCGTGCAGCGCCATGCCGATGCCCCATACCACGCCGCCCATGATCTGGCTGTGGGCGGTCTTGGTGTTGAGGATGCGCCCGGCCGCGACCGCATTGACGACGCGGGTCACGCGAATGACGCCGATTTCCTCGTCCACTTTGACCTCGGCGAAGATCGCCGAATGCGTGTTGCGCGCATAAGACTTCGAATCCTCAAAGCTCACGGTGCATTCCCGCTCGATGCGGTCGACCGCGCCCTGACGCATCGCATCCGCGATCGACACGGCGCTCCCGGTCGCCTCGTTCACGATGCTGCCGTCGACGAGAACGACGTCCTTCGGCTTCGCCCCCACGAGCGGCGACTTCGGTATCGCCTTGGCCAGCCGCAACAGCTCCTTGCGCACCGCTTCGGCCGTTTTCGCGATCGCATGAGAGACCGAGGCCGCCGTCCATGAGCCGCCCTCGACGGGGGCTTTTGGCAGCGTCGAGTCGCCGAGCCTGACGGTGATACTGTCGAGCGGCAGGCCGAGCATGTCGGCGGCCACCTGCGCCATGATCGTGTAGGTGCCGGTGCCGATGTCGGAGAACGCGCAGACCACCTCGGCGTGGCCGTTTGCCGTCAGCACGATGCGGGCGGCGCATTCCATCTGCAGCGCCTCCCAGACGCCCGTTGCCATGCCCCAGCCGACCAGCTCGCTGCCGTCGCGCATCGAGCGCGGCTCGACGCTGCGCTTCTCCCAGCCGAAGGCCGCCGCGCCCTGGCGGTAGCATTCGCGCAGCTTCTTGCCGGTAAAGGGAACGTCCTCGTTCTGGTCGCGGTCCGAATAGCAGCGCAGCCGCAGCTCCAACGGATCGAGCTTGAGCGCCACCGCAAGCTCGTCCATCGCGCATTCGAGCGCATAGACGCCGCTGGCGGCGCCCGGCGCGCGCATGTCCGACGGTGTGGGAAGATCAAGCCGCACCAGCTTGTGCAGGTTCTTGGCGTTGGCGCTTTTATAGAGCAGGCCGGACCAGCCGGTGTCGTTGCGATAGAAATCCTCGTACTGCGACGTGACCGCGGTCGCCTCGTGGCTGATCGTTTCGAGAGCTCCGTTTGCCGTCGCGCCGAGCGCCAGCCGCTCGATCGAGGCCGGTCGATAGCCGAGCCCGTACATCTGCCGGCGGGTCAGGACGAGCCGCACCGAGCGCTGCAGCGCGCGCGCCGCCAGCACGGCAAGAACGACCTGATATTGCGGACGCAGCCCAGAGCCGAACGCGCCGCCGACAAACGGCGACACCACGCGCACGTCGTCCGGCTTCATCTTGAACACGCCGCACAGATAGTGCTGCACGTTTTGTACGCCCTGGGTCTTGTCATGGACCGTAAGCTTGCCGCCGTCCTCCCACTGCACCGTTGAGGCGTACAATTCCATCGGATTGTGATGCTCGATCGGAATATAATATTCGGCCTCCTGGCGGATCGCTGCCGCCGCATAGGCCCGGTCGGCCTTGCCGCGCGGTCGCTCCGGCGTTTCAACCACGAAGGCCTGTTCGCGCCGGGCGTTGAGGTCGGTGCTGTGCGCTTGTTCTTTGTATTCAACGCGCACCAGCGAAGCCGCGAAGCGCGCGACCTCCCATTCCTCGGCCAGCACCAAGGCGATCGGCTGGCCGTTGAACAGGATCTTGTCGTCGTAGAGCGGGCGAAACGGCGAGCCTTTTTCCGGCCCGACATCGTCCTTGTACGCGGCGCTCGTCGCAGCCATGCGCGGACGGTTTTCATGAGTGAGCACGTCGAGCACGCCTTTGACCCGCAGCGCCTCGCTCGCATCGATGCGCGCGATGCGGCCTTTGGCGATCGTCGAGGTGACGACGGCGCCGTAAGCGAGGCCGGGCACGTTGAATTCGCCGGCGTATTTCGCCGCACCGGTGACCTTGGCGTGACCGTCGACGCGTGAGGTGGGCGTGCCGATATAAGGAGCCATGGCGGTCACCGGATCTTTTTATTCGATTGCGACTGCGGCGTGCCGCGCGCCGCTTGCGTGAGCGCGCGGACGATGGCCTTGCGCGCCAGCTCGATCTTGAAAGCGTTGTGGGCAAAGCCCTTGGCGTCGCGCAGAATGAGGTCCGCCGCTTGCGCGAAGGTCGTGGGACTTGCGGTCTGGCCGCGCAGCGCCGCCTCCGCGCTCTGGTTCCGCCACGGCTTGTGGGCGACGCCGCCGAGCGCCAGCCGCGCCTCCTTGATGGTGCCGCCGTCGAGCTCGAGCGCGGCGGCGACCGAGACCAGCGCGAACGCGTAGGACAGGCGATCGCGGATTTTCAGGTAGGTGTAATTTTTGGCAAAACCCTGCGCCGGCAGCTCCACCGCGGTGACGATCTCGTCCGGCTGCAGATTGGTGTCGCGCTGCGGCGTCGTGCCGGGCAAGCGATGGAAATCGGCAATCGCCACCGCGCGCTCGCCGCTGGGACCCGCGACATGAACCGTCGCGGCCAGCGCCGCAAGCGCCACGCACATATCGGACGGATGGGTCGCGATGCAGGACTCGCTTAAGCCGAGGATGGCGTGCATGCGGTTGAGCCCGTTGATGGCGGAGCAGCCGGAGCCGGGCTCGCGCTTATTGCAGGGCGTCGCGGTATCGTAGAAATAGGCGCAGCGGGTGCGTTGCAGGAGATTGCCGCCGGTCGAAGCCATGTTGCGCAGCTGCTGCGAGGCGCCGGCGAGGATCGCGCTTCCGAGCAGCGGATAGCGCTGCGCGACCAGCGGGTGGTAGGCAAGGTCGGAGTTCGGCACCAGCGCGCCGATCCGCAATCCGCCTGCCGCGGTTTCCGCGACGGTCTTGAGTGGCAGCCGCGAAATGTCGATCAGCCGCGACGGCTGTTCGACGTCCTCTTTCATCAGGTCGATCAGGTTGGTGCCGCCGGCAATGAATTTCGCCGTCGGATCGGCGGCGATCATGCGCACCGCGTCGGCGACGTCGTTGGCGCGCGCGTATTGGAAATTGATCATGACTGCCCCATCGCCTGAAGGATCGCCGCGACGATGTTGGGATAGGCGCCGCAGCGGCAGATGTTGCCGCTCATCAGCTCGCGAATATCGTCGGCGGTCTTGGCCTTGCCCTCGGCGAGGAGCCCGACGGCGGAGCAGATTTGCCCAGGCGTGCAATAGCCGCACTGGAACGCGTCATGGTCGATGAAGGCCTGCTGTACCGGGTGCAGCACGCCGTCCTTGGCCAGGCCCTCGATGGTGGCGACCTCGGCGCCGTCCTTCATCACCGCGAGCGTCAGGCAGGAATTGATCCGCCGTCCGTCCACCAGCACCGTGCAGGCGCCGCATTGACCGTGGTCGCAGCCCTTCTTGGTGCCGGTCAGATCGAGATGGTCGCGCAACGCGTCGAGCAATGTCGTCCACGGCGCCACGTCGAGCCGTCGCGCGACGCCATTGACGATCAGCGAAACTGCAATCTTGTCAGGGATTTGAATGGGCTGTTCGGCGGCGCGCTTGCGTGCCAGTGCCATATGCACCTCCGCATGACTTCAGTCCCGTTCCCCGATATGGGCCGTGGCCATGATTATTGCCAGACGGGCGCCATAGAGAAAATTTGCGCAAAGCGCCGCTCGGCGTGCGGCCGTACTTATCTGGCGATCCCCAGAATATCGCGGACGCGCGCGACAACGGCCGGGGATACGTCTGCAGTCGCCGCCACCAGCTTTTGCACCTTATCGCCGGACAGCGGGCTGAATTCCGAACGCGATTGATCGATCTCGTGCAAAAATTCGCCGTCCTGCATGGTCTCGTCATAGGCCTTGCGCAAGACCGCGACGCGGTCGGCGGGAATTTCCGGCGGCGCCAGGAACGCGCGCCCGATCTGTTCCGAGCTGACATAGAAAGCGATCAGCTGCCGGTCGGCCTCGGTCTTGGCGAGATCGACCGCAAACGGAACGTCGGGCAGATCGGCCGAGCGTTCGCCGTATTGCACCAGGATGTTGATCTTTCTGTCCCGTAGCCAATCCTGCCGGGAAACTTTGAGCGTGTTGTAGGACGTGAACGCGCCGTCGACCTCGCCACGTTCCATCGCCAGCATTGCGTCGTTGGACGCCGGATACGGACCGACCAGCTTGAACTTTGTCGCCGCCACCGCGTTGAGCAATTTCAGATAGGTTTCCGACGGCGAGCCGGCGCCGGTCGACGCCATCGTCGTTTCATGGGCAATGGCGTCGCGAATCGTCTTGGTGTTCGAGCTGTGGAAGGTCAAGGAGACTTCGTTGACGGATGCCGCCCGCCCGATCCAGTTGAATTGCGCAGCCTTGTATTGGACGCCCGATGTGCCGAGCAGTTGCTCGATCGCCATGGTCTGGCTGACGATGCCTAGCGCGGTGCCGTCGCGCGGCGCGCGCGCATAAAGATAGTTGGCCGCGGTGAAACTGCCGGCGCCCGGCATCGATTCGGCAATGACCGTCGGATTGCCGGGCAGGTGTTTGCCGAGATGCCGCGCCAGGAGGCGGCCGAAATAATCGTAGCTGCCGCCCGGGGCGAAGCCGATATAGATGTGGACTGTCTTGCCTCTGTAGAACGCGTCGGGCTCGGCGGCACAAGAGGCGATGCTCGATGCGAACAGCAGACCGGCGCCGGCGATGGCGCACAGAAAAGTTTTGAGGAAACGATCCGGTCGGCGGCGCTGCATGGGCTGCCGAAATATCGCTTGGCGCGCCAAGGCAAACAAGCGCCGGCTTGCGGGAGGGCCGGAAAAGCACGAATATTTGCCAAAGTCCGGGCTTTGTCGCGGACACGACGGAGGAAACCCATGACGATGTCGGTTGAGCCGCTGTCGCCGGCGCTCGGCGCCGAGATCAAGGGCGTCGATCTGCGCCGGCCGCTGGACGAGGCGACGGTCAAGGCCGTCAACGCCGCGTTCGATCAATATGTCGTCGTGGTGTTTCGCGATCAGGAGCTGTCGGAGGCCGACCAGCTGCGCGCCGCCGGCTATTTCGGCAAGGTCCATATCCGCCGCCGTCCGGCCAACGGCCGCAGCCCCGGCGGCGATTACGACACGCCGTTCATGATGGTCACCAACATCGTCGAGAACGGCAAATCGGTCGGCGCCTTCGGCGACGGCGAAATGTGGTTCCACCACGACACCAGCTACTACCCGCAGCCGCATCGCGCCACGTTTCTGTATTCGATGAAGTTGACGTCGCGCGGCGGCGAGACCTGCTTCTCCAACATGTACAAGGCCTACGACAACATTCCGCGCCCGCTGCGCGACCGCCTCGAAGGCCGCAACGTGCTGCAAGTGCACGACTACAAACGTCGCGAGCGCATCGACCTTACGCAAGTGGCGCTGGAAAAAATCCTGCACCACGAGCAGCCGATCATCATCACCCATCCGGCGACCGGCAAGAAGGCGCTCTATGTCAGCCGGCTGATGTCGGCGCGCATCGAAGGCTTTTCTCCGCAAGAAAGCGAGGCGGCGCTGGCGCAATTGTTCGACATCGCCGAAGATCCGGCGATCGTCTACGAGCACCAATGGCGGCTCGGCGATCTCGTGGTCTGGGACAATTGGTGCTCGATCCATGCGCGCAAGGATTTTCCGCGCGAAGAGCCGCGGCTGATGCGCCGCTGCACCATCGAGGGCCAGGCGCTGCGCTACTGACGCAAGACCTAAGCCGAAATCGGGTAGATCGCTTTTTCGCCGCTGAGCACGCGCGCGACGTCGCTGGCACATTTCGTCTGCAATTCCTCCAATGCTTCGACCGAATAGAACGCGGTGTGTGGGGTCAGGATCACGTTGTCGCGGCCGACCAGGGCTGAATCCTTCGCCAGCGGCTCGGTGGTCACCACGTCCAGCGCGGCGCCGCCGAGCTGGCCGGAATCGAGCGCTGCGATCAATGCCGGCTCGTCGACCAGCGGCCCGCGCGCGGTGTTGATCAGATAGGCGCCCTTTTTCATCTTGGCAAAGGCTGCGGCATTCATCAGCCCACGCGTTGCCGGCAAAAGCGGCGCGTGCACCGAGATGAAATCGGAGCGCGCCAACAGATCGTCGAAGCTGACGCCTTCGACGCCGGCCGCGGCGAGCGTCTCCTGCTTCACATAAGGATCGTGCGTGAGAATCTTTAAGCCGAAGGCCTTGGCCTTGGGCGCCAGCGCGCGCGGAATGTTGCCAAAACCGACGAGGCCCAGTACCTGGCCCTCGAGGCGGCGCAGCGGCACGATCGGCGGCACTTCCCAGCGGCCGGATTGCACCAGCGTGTTGGCAAGCGCCACCTTGCGGGCCAGCGCCAGCAACAGCGCCATGGCGTGGTCCGACACTTCGCGCAGGCAATAATCCGGCACATAGTTGACGGCGATGCCGCACTCTTTGGCGGCCGGCAGGTCGATATTGTCGACGCCAAGCCCGAACCGGCCGATCGCCTTGCAGCGCGTCAGCTGGCGCAACAGCTCGCCGGGAAGTTTTGCATAGGTGACAAGGATGGCGTCGGCATCGCGCGCCACGGCGAGGATATCGTGGGCGGAGGCGGACTTCGCCATGCGGTATTCGGGATCGAGCCGCGCCAGCGCTTTTTTCGCGGGGTCGAGCGACGGAAAGACACTGTCGGTGATGGCGATCGTGGGCCCGGGCATTTTGAAAACTCCGACTATGACTCGCTCTCCCCGCGTGCGGGGAGAGGGTGGGGTGAGGGGGCCTCTCCGCTGGGCTGAGCATTGCGGGGAGAGGCGCTGAACCGCCACACAACTCCCTATCAGCTCAGAATCGCGGAGAGGCCCCCTCACCCTCGTTCGCTTCGCTCACTCGACCTCTCCCCGCGCGGCGGGGAGAGGTGAAGTGCAAGTCACAACGCAAACACCTGCGGATTGACGCAGTTCGGCAGCTTATGGCCGCCGAGCAACGCCAAGATATTATCGACCACGATATTTGCCATCTGCTCGCGCACCTCCGGCACGGCGCTGCCGAGATGCGGCGTCAGCACGACGTTGGACATTTTCGTCAACGCCTTGTCGATCTTCGGTTCGTGCTCGAACACGTCGAGGCCGGCGCCGGCGATCTGTTTTTTGGTCAGCGCCCGCACCAGCGCCGCTTCATCGATGATCGGGCCGCGCGCGGTGTTGATGATGTAGGCGGTTTTTTTCATCAGCCGCAGCTCCTTGGCGCCGATCTGATGCCGGGTCTCCTTGTTGAGCGGCGAGTGGATCGAGACGAAATCGGATTCGGCGAGCAATTGATCGAGCGGCACGAAAGTGAGCCCGGCCTCGCGCTCCTCGCGTTCGGATTTGCGCCGCGGCGTCCAATACAGCACCCGCATGGCAAAGCCGTGGGCGCGCCGCGCCACCGCCTTGCCGATCAGGCCGCCGCCGCCGATCAGGCCGACGGTCTTGCCCCACACGTAAGAGCCCATGAGATGCGCCGACTGGCCGCCGGGAAATTTACTGGCGCGCGCCATGCGATCGCCCTCGATCATGCGCCGCGCCACCGCGAGCATCAGGCCGAAGGTGAGGTCGGCGGTCGCCTCGGTGGTGAGTGGCGCCGTCACGGTGACCGGAATGCGCCGCGCCGTCGCCGCGGCGACGTCGATGTTGGACGGCGTGATCGATTGCGCCGCGATCAGGCGCAAGTCCGGATTGGCTTCGATCACGGCGCGGTCGATCGTGTCGTGGAGCAGGCAGAACAAAATATCGGCTTTGCGCACGGCCTCGATCAGCGTGCGCTTGGGGATGATCCGGCTCGAATCGGCAAACACTTTGACGCTCGCCACCGCGCGAAGGCGCTTGAGCGCATGCTCGGACACCGGCTGCGTCACAAAAATCCGCGGCTTGTTCGCGCGCATCAGGCCAGCCACCGCACCACGCCGGCGACGCCGTCGACCGCGACCTGGGCGCCATCGGGAATTTTTCGCGTCGCGTCGAGCACGCCGAGCACCATGGGAATGCCGCGCTCGCGGGCGAGCGAGGCGAGATGCGAGGTCGAGCCGCCGAGCTCGGCGACGACGCCGGCGACGCGCGGCAGGATATGGCTCAGCGCCGGGCCGGCGACGCGCGTCACCAGAATGTCGCCCGGCGCGACGCGGCTGAGCTCGCATTCGCAATTGACCACGACGGCGCGGCCGGAGCCCCAGCCGATGCCGGCGGGATGGCCGTTGAGCCCGGGATGCTCGAGCCAGATCTCGTCGGGCACGTGCGGCTCGACGACGCGCAGCGGCCGCGCCTGCAAAAGCTTGAAGCCGACGTCATCGAGCGCCCATTCGATCTCGACCGCCATGCCGAGCACGTCTTCGGCCTTGCGCATCAGCCGTCCGAGCGTCGTGGCTTGGCCGGCTTCGAGACACGGCGCGCGGACGAGTTCTTCCGGCACCGCCTGCGGCAGCGTGCCTACGCCATGCGCGCAAGCCTCGCGATGATGTTTGCGGCCGGCTTCGTTGCTGCGGACAAATCCGTGGCGGCTGAGCACGACGCGGTCCGGCACCACTTCGCCTTGGGCGATCGCCGAGCCGAGCCCCCAGGTGGCGCTGAGCAGCATGTGGCCGTCGGCGGTCTCGCTCAAGCCGCCGCCCGAGGCGCGCGCGGCGATGAGCGGCTGCACCAGCACCGCCATCGCGGTGTCGGCCGGATCGAGATCGTGCTGCGCCATGTAGCGGCGCGCATTGGTGGTCCACAGCGCCGCCCAGCAGGCGCGCAGCGCGGTGAGGAATTCGGTGTCGCCGTCGACGCCGAGGAAGCTCTCGAACTGGCCGGCGAAGTTGGTGTCGGCGCGGTCCTCGATCAGCGCCGAGGAGCGCACCGCCGCCGGTTTCGGCTCCTCCCACCATGCGGCGAGGATTTGCGCCAGCAGGTCCGGCGCGAGATCGCTTTGATAAAGTTTCAGCCTGATCTCGACCGCCAGCCGGCGTTGCGTCGGTTGATCGGCGGCGGGATAGGCGCGAATGGCTTCGCCGAGTTCGAGATGCTGGATTTGCCGCCAATAGGCGTCGGCGCAAATGCAGAAGCCGCCCGGCGTCGGCAATCCCGCTTGCGTCAGCTTGGCGAGGTTCGCCGCCTTCGGTCCCACGTGGTCGGGATCGGTGGCGGCGCGGTCGCTAAGTGGGACGATGAAACGCGTCATACAAAACTCGTTCGGCCTTTTCGCTGCGCACTCCCTCTCCCCGCGTGCGGGGAGAGGGTGGGGTGAGGGGGCCTCTCCGCTGGACTGAGCATCGCGGGATTATCTGAAGCTCTGACGTGAGAACCGCAAAGCTCAGAATCGCGGAGAGGCCCCCTCACCCTCGCTCACTTCGTTCGCTCGACCTCTCCCCGCGCGCGGGGAGAGGTGCACGCTTCGCGCTTTATCTCACATGATCGCCATAGCCCGGCAGCGGGTCGACCACGGTGATCTGCTTGACCGGGAAATTGGAGACGATCTCGATGTCGTTCTTGTGCACGATCAGCATTTCCTCGATGCGCACGCCGTAGTGGAAGCGCTTGCCGTGCTGGGTCTCGAGCGCAAAGGTCATGCCTTCCTTGATCTCGACCGGATGATCGAGCGACCAGATGCGCGAGATCACCGGCGGATCGTATTGCGCGAGCCCCAGTCCGTGGCCCCACAGATTGGCGGCGGCCTGGTCCTCGTCCTCGTAGCCCCAGGTCTCCATCGCCGACGGCCATTTCAGCGCGATGTCGCGGGTGGTGGCGCCGACCTTCACCGCGCCGATCGAATCGTAGAGCCACTTCAGCGCGGTCTCGTAGGTCTCTTTCTGCTCCTTGGACGGCTCCTTGCCGACGCAATAGGTGCGGTAATAGCAGGACTTGTAGCCGTTCCAGGTCAGCGCCGCCAAATCCATGAACACGATGTCGCCGGGCTGGATGATGCGGTCGGAAAAATTGCGCCAGTTCGGCCAGGTGTTCGGGCCCGACGAGACGATGACGTCCTCGACGTCCTCCATGCCGGGGATGTTGTAGAGATATTGCATCAGGTGCGCGGTCACCTGGTTCTCGGTGATGCCGGGGCGCAAGAATTTCATGCACTCCCAGTGCGTGGCGTCGCCGATGGCGCCGACGATGCGGAAGCATTCCTGCTCGTCCGCGCTCTTGACGGCGCGCGCGTCCATCATCGCGCTCATGCCGTCGGTCCAGTTGATGTTGTTCTCCTTGAAGATGTTGATCATGTTGATGTCGATGAAGTCGACGCCGAGCTTTTGCCCGGCGACGCCGTTCTCCTTCATCGCCTGCAGCACCGCCTTGGTGAATTTTGTCACCTGCTGGGTCGAGGCCGGCCCGGCCGCGCCCTTGATCCAGGCGAACGAGTGGCGGACGTTCTCCTTCGGAATCCACGGCGAGTGGCGCTCGATCTGGAAGCCGAGATCGCCCTGCTCGAACAGGATCGGCGCGCCGTCGCCGCACAGCATGGCGTAGCGCAGGCCGGGCTTGAGCCGGTTCCAGCCCGGCGTGAGCGTGCCGGTGAGGTAGCGCACGTTCTCGTCGTACATGCAGAGCAGCGCGCCCAGGCCGTGCTGCTTCATCATCTCGCGGGCCCGCTCGGTGCGGTATGTGCGCAGCCGGTCCCAGTTGACCCGCTGCTGCCAATCCAGCCCCGCGATGCCGAAATTCGCTCCCATGGCGCTCTCCCCACCTGCGTTTACGCGCTGCCCACCTGTGTCCGAAAATACCTGACGGTGCAAGGTGGCTGCGCGCGGTCGCGGCGCGATGTCCGCAGCGATTTGAAGTCGGAGCCCGACACATTAGAATTGGCCGCAAGGGAGATTCATGATGGGCAAGATCACACGGCGCGGCTTGGCACGCGGCGGGGCTGCGGCGGCCGTCGGTGCGCTGGCGACGCCGGCGCTGGCGCAGAGCGACAAGCGCAAATGGCGCATGATCACGTCGTGGCCGAAGCGGCTGCCCGGGCCGGGCATGTCGGCGGAGCGCATCGCGGAGCGGATCGGCGCGCTGTCCGGCGGGCGCCTCGAAGTCACGGTGTCGGCCGCCGGCGACGTGGTGCCGGCCTTCGAGGTGCTCGACGCGGTCGGCTCCGGCGTCGCCGAGATGGGCCACACCGCGGCGTTCTACTGGCAGGGCAAGGCGCCGGCCGCGGCGTTCTTCACCACGGTGCCGTTCGGGCTCATTCCGAACGAGCACGTCTCCTGGATCGAGGCCGGCGGCGGGCAGGCGCTGTGGGACGAGCTTTACGCGCCGTTCGGCGTCAAGCCGTTCATGGGCGGCAATACCGGGGTGTGCATGGGCGGCTGGTTCCGCCGCGAGCTCAAGAGCCGCGACGATGTGAAGGGCTTGAAAATCCGCTCGCTCGGCCTTGGCGGCGAAATTTATCGCCGGCTCGGCGCCATCCCGCAGACGACGTCGCCCGGCGAGATTCTGGTGGCGCTGCAATCCGGCGTCATCGACGGCGCCGAATTCGTCGGCCCCGGCTCCGACATCGCGCTTGGGCTGCACCGCTTCGCGCCGTTCTATTACGGCCCCGGCTTCAACAAGCCGAACGGCACCGGCGAATGCATCGTGTCGCTGAAAGCCTGGGAAGCGCTCGACGACGAAATGAAGGCGATCGTCAAGCACGCCTGCGCGGCGGAGGCGGCGTTCGCGCTGGCCGAGATGGAGCGGCTCAACATCGAAGCGCTGGCGACGCTGACCACGCGCGACAACGCGCAACTGCGCACGTTCCCCGCCGATCTCGTCACCGCGGCGCGCGCGACGGCAAGCGACGTGCTCGGCGAGCTCGCCGGGAAAAGCGACAAGGCGCGCAAGGTGCACGATTCCTACATGGCGTTCCGCGACAAGATTTCGGCGTGGTCGCATATCTCGATCCAGGCGGTGCTCGCGGCGCGGGCGGGGTAGGGCCTGTTCATCCTCCCCCACGCAAGTGGGGGAGGGGGACCACCCGAGCCGCGCGCAGCGCGCGGAGGGTGGTGGAGGGGGCGCCGGACTCATCGCTTCACTTTCGTCGAAAGAAGCCTTGACGTTGCCACTCTCCTGAATCGCCTGTGGCGCGTTGAGGCCCGCGCCCCTTCCACCATGCTTCGCATGGTCCCCCTCCCCCGCTAGCGCGGGGGAGGATGAGTGCTCTCGCCCTCGCGGCGCGTCTCGGCGCCGGAGTTTTTCTGCGCGCGATAAAGAACGACGCGCGCCAGTAAAATACGGTCACGTGAAGCGCGAAACCGGTCCGGTCCAAGGAAAGGGCAGGGGTGGGGCCTGGCTTTCTTTCTTCCGTTACGCCGGCTTCACCTTGTAGCCCGGATTGAGCGCAGCGAAATCCGGGAACGAAGGTTCGGCTCGACTGCCGCTCCCGGGTTTCGCTGCGCTCAACCCGGGCTACGAAGAAATTGAAGGAAGCGGAACGCCGGCAAACGCAGGGTAACCACCGCCGCATCTCGCGATGCGGCGCGCGCCCTTTCGGAGCGCGCACGCTTGACGGCGTTCCACCACGGCTCTCGCCTAAGGGAGTTATTTCATCCCAAAGGCTCAGCTTCAGGCCAGGCTTCCTGGGACGCGGTCTGCACGGGTGTTACCCGCCTTCGCCTGTCCCAGTCCAGGGAAGCACCTCCCGTCCCGGTCATAATGCCGGGAGACTGATACCCAAGCCGCCCGGGAGCAGGCTGCAAACCCGCCCGCGGGCACCGCCCCCGCTCCCATGACGCGGTGTGCCTCCGCGTCACGTCCTTCAAAGGAGCGAGGATTGTTAAGTAACTTAAATAGGGACTGATGTCAAGATGCCGTCGCTTAAAAAGTTACAGCCTTTTTTTGCATCCCTCGAGGCGTATTGCGGCCGGCACCGCCGGTCTTGACGGCGCAGCGGGCGCCCCGCAACGTTACGTTGCCCGTGCGCGAGCGGGCCGGAGAGCGTCATGAAGTCGATCGGGTTGGTTCTGTCGGCCATCGTCATTGTCGTGCTGAGCGCGGTTTGCCAATGCCGCGCCCAGAATACCGAGCCGGCTGGCGCACCCGCGGCGCCACCCGCTTCCGCGCCCGTTGCAACGCCTGCGCCCGCTCCGCCGCCTGCCGTCTCAGCGCCGGCGCCGGCGCCGGCTCCAGCGCCCGCTCCGCATGCGCCGACGCCGCCGGCGCCCGCTCCGGCGAACAAGCCCGCCGCGGCGGGGGGACCGGGCCAGAGGTGCGTGCAGCACGGCAGTCGGGAGAACGCCCTCAACGAAGTCAATGTCGAGCTCAAATCGCCCGCCCGGTCGACCGGCCCGGATCTGGCCACCGCTTCGTATTTCATGCCGGCGGGCGCGTCGTTCAAGGTTGCGATCAACGAGCAGTTCGACCCGTCGCGGCGTTATTTCGCCTATGTCCAGCGGTACGTCCGGCATGACGACCCCAGATACAAGGAGTTGGTGAACCTGGATGGTTTCATCGAAAGCGGAGCGATAGGCGCCGTCCGCATTCCGGAGGACGACGCATTGGTGAAAGGCAATATGGTCGATCCCGGTGCGGCACTGCTGACGTTGCGCGTGCCGGACTCCATCGGCGGATTTTGGAATCCGGTGGAGCTCTATGTCTGGACCTGCGCCGACGAAATCGTCAAATACCGATCGATTCTGAGGACGCGCGCGGTGTCGTGGTACGCCGCCGGCCTGATCGTATGGCCGGTGGTCCTGCTGCTCTATCTATTGGCGACGATTGCCACGAGGATGACCGATGTCAGAACCGGCATTCCGCTCTACCGCTATTTCGACCCGGTCTACCTGACCGCCGGCTCGGACGGCAAAGGCAGCCTGTCGAAACTGCAAATCCTGTTCTTCTCGCTCATCGTCTTTGGGCTGTTGTCCTATATCTTGGCGCGCACCGGAGCGTTGTCGGATTTGTCGTCGTCGATCCTGTATCTGCTCGGCATCACCGGCGTCGGCTCGGCGGTGGCCAAAGGCACTGACCAGAAAAAAAATAGTCTCGGTTTCGAGAATCGGGCGTGGCTGATCCGCAAGGGCTGGCTGCCGCCGGCCGGCTGGGCGGCCGTCAACAAAGCCAGCTGGCACGACATCATCACCAATGATGGGGGAGAATTCGACGTCTACCGCTATCAGAGCTGCATCTTCAGTCTGACGGTCGGCGGCGCATTGCTCGTCAGCGGCGTTACCGAGCTCGCCTCGTTCACGATACCGCAGACGCTGCTCGGCATCCTGGGCCTGAGCCAAGCGGTCTATATCGGCGGCAAGGCCGTGGGCACCAGCGCGGTGGCGGAACTCGACGAGGCCGTGACCAGCGCGCGCGCGGCAGAAGCGAAGTTGATCGAGGCCGCGACGGCGCCGCCGGCCGCTGCCGACGCCGTGTCGGTGGCGAGCATCAAGGCGGCGAGCTATAGGGAATATATGGAGCGAGCAACGGACGCGAAAATTCTGTTCGAGGCGCTGACCGAACGAACTGTCACCGCCGAGCAGCTCAAACCGGCTGTGGCGATTTGAAATTCGCACCCGCCAGGCGTGCAGGCGGCAGGCATTTCGGCGCGGCCGCCGTCGGGCTCATCGCCGCTCTGGCGTTGCCGCCAATGGCTCCGGCTGACGACGCTCCCGCCGCAACCACGGCCGGGGCGCAGCCGGGCAAGCCGCCGGTGTCGGCGGCGGCGATGGCCGAATATCGCCGGCTGCTCGCGGAATACAACGCCGTCCACGATGCCTATGTGGCGGCCGGCACCGCCTACTGGTCTTCGGTCGGCGACAAGCGGAAGCTTCGCTTTTCCAAGCGTGCCCGCAACGCGCAAGTCTCGATCGATGATTATGTGCTGACGCAGCCGCCGGTCTATTCCGGGCCGCCGAAGCCGGTCGATCCCTCGGCACCGAAGCAGGAGACGCCGCCGGCGCCTGCCGTGCCGGTCGTCGCCGACTTTCTCGCCGCCGCGAAGCAGGAATACAATTTCACGCCGCGCCGGCCGCAAAGCGACATCGAGTTCAAGCGCGCCTACGCACCGATCGCCGCCGCGGCTGGTTTGACCAGGGATCAGGCCGTCAGAATTTACGGCTTCGAGGCCACCGGAAACGGCGCCTACGACCTGCAAGCCGGGCTTGAATACAACAAGCCCGGCGCGCGCGCCATCACGACGGCGCTCGGCTACAACCAGCTGCTCGCCACCAACAGCGTCGAGCTGCTGGCCGAGTCGGGCGATAAATTCATCGCCAGCTTGGCGGCCAAGGCGAATGGACTGCCCGAGAGGGAAAAGGCCGCGCTGCAGAGCACGATTGCGGTCGTCAAGACGATGATCGCGTTCGCGCGCAGCGTGCCCGACGACTGGAGCCAGCACGAGATATTGGCGGGCACGCCGAAGGGGCTCGCGGTTCACGCGATGAATCTCGATCTCGACGTCGGCCCGCTCCTGCAAACGCAAAAGCTTCTGGACTCGGTCGTGTTCGCGCGCCGCAAGGGCTACGGCGCGGCCTTGACCGCGGCCGAGCTCGAAATGATGAACCTGACCGGCGACGGCAACGGCTTCGACATGATCGTGATGCCGGCGGATTGGCGCGGCCAAGTTCCCACCACGAATTTCTTCCAGCGCCGCGGCTATTCCGACAATCCGGTCGCACAAAGAAACAACACGGTGGCGGCGCTGCTTGCGGCGACCGACGCGGCGATGGATCAGGAAATCAAGAAGCAGGGCGCCAAGGATCTGGCGGCAGTATTTCCAAAATAGATTTTCACCACGCCATTCCCGCTATTTGAAGCTGATCAGATCCGTCCGGCTCAGCGTCGAGGCTCTATCCTTCAAAGCCTCGTTTGCGGCATTGGCGCTGTGCTGATGCAGGATTTGAAACAGCCCGATGGCGACTTCGTGATCCGTGGCGTCCAAGCTCGCATCGACCGGAACGACGACCGTGTAACCACGCAGCGTTGCTCCGACCGAGGTGTAGGTCACCGATCCGCTCACCTTCCAGCCAGTCAGAATGAGCGTGGTGATGCCTTTGGCCTTCAGCGTTTTGTCGAGATCGGTGTTGTAGAACCTGTCCTGCGCCTGGCTTTCAATTTTGAGGTCGCCGGGCGCAGGCAAAACTTCCGGCAGCCAGTTCGACATGGTCGGCGCGCGAGTCCCGTACGCAACGGTGACGCCGGCCTTGCGTGCCCGCGCCAGCAGTGACGCGATGGCCGGCACCATTTTCCCCGTGCAGTTGGGTTGACGCGTGCAAATCGGATCGACGATGTCGAATATCAGCAATGCCGTTGTCGCCGGGTCGAGGACCACCGGGACCGGATCCGGCGGTGACGGCATTTGCAGTGTCAGCGCAGCCTTGGTCATTATTTCCCCTTCACCACCTTCTGCTTCTGCTCACCCAGCCCGTCGATGCCGAGCGTCACCACGTCGCCGGCTTTGAGGAACGTCGGCGGCTTCATGCCCAGGCCTACGCCCGGCGGCGTGCCGGTGATGATGACGTCGCCCGGCTCCATGACGAAATATTGCGAGCAGCACCACACGATATGGCGGCAGTCGAAGATCATGGTCGAGGTGTTGCCGCGCTGGCGCTTCTCGCCGTTGACGTTGAGCCACATGTTCAGTTTCTGCGGGTCCTTGATTTCGTCCTTGGTGACGAGCCACGGGCCGAGCGGGCCGAACGTCTCGCAGCCTTTGCCTTTGGTCCATTGCCCGGCGCGCTCGATCTGGAACACGCGTTCGGAGACGTCGTTGGCGAGGCAATAGCCGGCGACGACGTCGAGCGCTTTGTCTTTCGACAGGTAGCGCGCGCGCGTGCCGATGACGATGCCGAGCTCGATTTCCCAATCGAGCTTGGTGGAATCCCGCGGGATGATGGTGTCGTCGTTCGGCCCGCACAGGCACGACGCCGCCTTGTTGAAGATGATCGGCTCTTTCGGGATCGGCATGCCGGCTTCGGCGGCGTGGTCGGAATAATTGAGCCCGATGGCGATGAAATTGCCGACCTTGCCGACGCACGGCCCGATCCGCGGCTTGCCCTTCACCAGCGGCAGCTTTTCCGGGTTGAGCTTTTTCAGCTTGGCGAGGCCGCCCGGCGAGAGCGCAGCGCCGGAAATATCGGGAACGACTTTCGACAGATCGCGGATGTTGCCCTTGGCATCGATCATGCCGGGTTTCTCGCGGCCTGCTGCGCCGTAACGAACGAGCTTCATGGGGGTCTCCTTGGGGCTTTGATTTTGCGGTGACGATAATCTTTTAGAACGCGCCGGGGAATGTGCCGCCGTCGATGAGGATATTCTGTCCGGTGATGTAGCCGGCCTGCGCCGAGCACAAAAACGCACACGTCGCGCCGAACTCGTCGGGCGTGCCGATGCGCTTGGCCGGCACCGCTTCGATGCGCTCGGCGAGACCTGCGTCGTAGCTGATGTTGCGCTTCTTCACCGTCGCCTCGACGTTGGAACGGAAGCGGTCGGTGTCGAAAATTCCGGGCAGGATGAAATTGATGGTGACGTTGGCGGCGGCGACCGAGCGGGCGACGCCGGCCAAAAACGCGGTGAGGCCGGCGCGCGCGCCGGAGGACAGATCGAGGCCGGCGATCGGCATTTTCACCGAGCCCGACGTGATGTTGACGATGCGGCCGAATTTTCTCGCCACCATCGGGTCGATGGCCTTCTGGATCAGCTCGATGGCCACGATCATGTTGCCGATGACGCCGTCGAGCATCTTTTGCCGGTCGAGCTCGCGGAAATCGCGGAACGGCGGGCCGGCATTGTTATTCACGAGAATATCCGGCTCGGGGCAGGCGGCGAACAGCGCCATCTGGCCTTCCGGCGAGGCGACGTCCGCGGCAACCGGGACGATCTTGGCGCCGGTCGCCTTGCGCAGCTCCTCGGCGGTGGCGTTCAGGCGCTCCTTGTCGCGGCCGTTGATCACCACCTCGCAGCCGGCCTCGGCCAGCCGCTGCGCGCAGGCGCGGCCGAGCCCGCGGCTCGACGCGCAAACGATCGCCTTGCGGCCCGCAATGCCAAGGTCCATGCCTAAGCTCCCTGGACGACTTCAACGCGACAACGAGGCGTGCCGCTAGTATGCCCTGTTCTCGTAACTGAGGCTCCCCAAGTCAACGGCTGAATCCGCGTGCCGATCCTGCCCGACGTATCGCTCACCGAGCTCGTGCTGATCGTCGGCCTGGCGGCATTTTCCGGCATTGCCGGCGGCGTTGCCGGCTATGGCACCGGAGCGCTGATGCCGCTGGTGCTGGTGCCGATCCTGGGCGCCGCGCCGGTGGTACCGATCATTGCGGTATCGGCGATGTTCACCAATTCGGCCCGCATCGTCGCCTTTCGCCACGCGCTGAACCTGCGGCGCGCCGTGATCGCGCTCGTTGCGGCGGCGCCGACCTGCGTGCTCGGCGCCTGGCTCTATACGCTGCTCACCGGCCGCGGCGCGGCGCTGGTGATCGGTGTGAGCCTGATCGCGACGGTGCCGCTGCGGCGCATACTGAAGAGTCGCGGCCGTCATTTCGGCGACAAGGGCTTTGCCGCCGCCGCGGCCGGCTGGGGCGTCTTGATGGGCGGCACCACCGGCGCCGGCGTCATTCTCTTATCGCTCCTCATGGCCACGGGCCTCGAAGGCGCTGCCGTGATCGCGACCGATGCCACGGTGTCCATCGTCATGGGCGTCGTCAAGCTGTCGGTGTTCGGACTTGCCGGCGTGCTCACGCCGGTGGTGCTCGCCGTCGGCCTCTTGATCGGCGGCATCGGATTCTTCACCACCTTCATCGCCAAGCTGATCGTCGAGCGGCTGCCGGTCCATGTTCACACCGCGATTCTCGATGCGGTGGTGATGGTCGGCGGCTCGGTGATGATTTTCGGCGCGTTGAAGACGTAGGGCGGATTAGCGCAGCGTAATCCGCCATGCGGCATCGGTGGATTACGCCGCTCCGCGGCTAATCCACCCTACGGCCACTTCACCACCGGCGGCAGCGAGGAGAGGATCGAGTCGACATTGCCGCCGGTGCGCAGACCGAAAATGGTGCCGCGGTCGTAGAGCAGGTTGAACTCGACATAGCGGCCGCGGCGCACCAGCTGCTCTTCGCGCTCCGCTTCGGTCCAGGATTTTGCGAAGTTTTTTTGCACCAGCTCGGGATAGATTTTCAGGAAGGCGCGGCCGACGTCCTGGGTAAAGGCGAACGTCGCATCCCAGTCGGTTTCGAGATAATCGTAGAAGATGCCGCCGATGCCGCGCATTTCGTTGCGGTGCTTGAGAAAGAAATAGTCGTCGCACCATTTCTTGAATTTGTCGTAAGGCGCGATGGAGGCGTGCGCGTCGCAAGCGGTTTTCATCGCCGCATGAAAGGCGACCGCATCGGGATCGTCCTGGCGGCGCCGCCGATCGAGCACGGGCGTGAGATCGGCGCCGCCGCCGAACCACGCTTTCGTCGTCACCACGAAGCGCGTGTTCATGTGCACCGCCGGCACATGCGGATTGTGCATGTGCGCGATCAGCGAAATACCGGTGGCGAAGAAGCGCGGGTCGTCGGCGGCGCCCGGAATGTCCTTGCGGAATTCCGGAGCGAATTCGCCGAACACCGTCGAGACATGGACGCCGACCTTTTCGAAGACGCGGCCCGTCATCATCGCCATGACGCCGCCGCCGGCATCCGGGTCGGCTTTTGCCGACCCGGCATTTACATTGCCGATCTCGGGTAAACCCGAGATCGGTCGCGCGCCGGCATGGTCGGTGCGGCTCCACGGCGTGCGCGTGAAGCGGCCGGCCGGGCGGTCGGCGAGCGGCGCCGAGGCGGGCAGGGCATCTTCGACGGCTTGGAACGCCGCTACGATTTGGTCGCGCAGCGCTTCGAACCATGCTCTTGCCTGCTTTTTGCGCGCTTCGATTTTGTCGGTATCCATGATGCTAGAATGTCATAAAATCACGCGACAATGTCGATCCTTCGCAAGCTGTTCCGAGGTCGATCATGGCGAACAAAACCTTGCCGCACCATCTCACGCGCCGCCGTCTGATCGCCGACGCCGCGAGCGCCGGCTTGGCGCTCGTCGCGGCGCCGGCTTTGCTGCGTTCGGCGCGGGCGCAGAGCTGGGGTGCCGGCAATCCGTTCAGCCTCGGCGTTGCCTCCGGCGCGCCGCGGCCCGACGGCTTCGTGTTGTGGACGCGGCTGGCGCCGGAACCGCTGTCGGTCAATCCGGAAACCCCGGGCGGTATGCGCGGCGGCGACGTCGCCGTCGACTACGAGATCGCGACCGACGCCGGCATGCGCGACATCGTGCGCAAGGGCGAGGCCACGGCCGAACGGGCCTTCGCCTATTCGGTGCATCTCGACGTCGGCGGACTCGAGCCCGGGCGGCCCTATTGGTATCGCTTCATGAGCGGCGACGCGGCGAGCGGCGTCGGCCGCGCCGTGACCTTGCCGGCGGCGGGAGCGCCGCTGGACAAGCTGCGCTTCGGCTTCGTGTCGTGCTCCAACTATGAGCACGGCTATTTCTCGGCGTACCGGCACCTGACCGACGAGAATCCCGACGTCGTGCTGTTCCTCGGCGATTACATCTACGAGACCATCGAGGGGAACAAACCGACCGTGCGCCGCCACAGCGACGGCGTCACCGCGACGACGCTGCCGCTCTATCGCAACCGCTATGCGCAATACCGGCTCGACCCGGATTTGCAGAACCTGCACGCGAGGGCGCCGGCGCTGGTCACCTGGGACGACCACGAGGTCGAGAACGATTACGCCGACCAATGGTCGCAATGGTTCGTCGAGCCGGCGCGCTTTTTGTTGCAGCGCGCCGCCGCCTACCGGGCGTTCTACGAGCACATGCCGGTGCGGCCGATCCTGTCGCGTCCGCAAGGGCCGGTGATGCGGGTCTACGACCGCTTCAGCTTCGGCGACCTGATCGAGATTTCCATGATCGACGGCCGGCAATACCGCTCGCGCGAAGCCTGCTACGGCCCGCCGAACAAGGGCGGCGGCCATCTGGAAAGCAATGCCGGCTGCCCGGAGCGGCTCGCCGCGGGCCGCACCATGATGGGTTTTGCCCAGGAATCCTGGCTCTATTCCGGGCTCGCGCACTCCAAGGCGCAGTGGAACGTGATCGCGCAGGACGTGCTGATGGCGCAGTTGCGGCAAAAGCTCGACGGCGCCGACGCCTACTGGACCGACGATTGGGATGGCTACCCGGCCAATCGCACGCGGCTCCTCAAGCGCATCGGCGACAGCCGCGTGTCCAATCCCGTCGTGATCGGCGGCGACATCCACGCCTTCTTCGCCAACGACCTGCATCTCGATTTCGACGACCCGGCTTCGCCGGTGGTGGCAACCGAGTTCGTCGGCACGTCGATCTCCTCTTATCCCGCGCCTTACGCGCTGTTCGCGCAAGCCGTGCCCGACAACCCGCACGTCCGGTTCTGCGAAAGCCGCCGCCGCGGCTATGTCAGCGTCGAACTCGAGCGCGCCCGCATGCAGGTGCGGCTGCGGGTGGTGTCCGACGCCCACGATCCCAAGGCCGACATTGCGACGCTGAAGACTTTCGCGGTCGAGAGCGGCAAGCCGGGTGTGGTCGAGGCTTAAGCCGCCACTGCCCATGGACCGTCATCCTGAGGTGGCCGCGAAGCGGCCCTCGAAGGATGCGGCCGAGGCGCAGCCGAAATCGGGTTTACCCGATTTCGGAGTGCTTTTTAGTGTCCAAGTCGGCTATAGCCGACTTGGATGCCGTCGCCCTTCGAGGCTCGCTTCGCTCGCACCTCAGGGTGACGGACGCAGCGCGACGACAGAATATTTCAGTCGCTATCGTGGCCGACTCCTTTGCGCGGCTTGGCTGACACGCTGATCGGCGGCGAAAGCTTCAAGTTTGGGAATCGCGCACGCTGCGCCTTGCTCCAATCCACGTAGTCGGTCGAATCGTGGCTTTCCCAGAACTCACGTTCCTCGGCTTCGCTGTGAAAATGCGGAATCGGCTTAAGCTTCTTGGCCATGGCGCGTCATTCCTATCGGTCCTGTGCGTATTTAGGCATCCCGCCCGTCTGCCGCAGCGCCTCGCCGGCGGCCATGGCGGCGGCGACCGCGACATTGAGCGAGCGCAGGCCGGGGCGCATCGGGATGGCCAGGCGGGCGTCGGCGGCTTGATGCACCTCTTCCGGCACGCCCGCAGATTCGCGGCCGAACAGCAGCACGTCGGCCGGCGCGAATCGGTAGTCGAGATAGGACATCGCCGCGCCGGTCGTGAACAGCACCAGGCGATGGCGTCCGGCCGCCCGCCAAGTCGCGAAATCGCGCCACGAGCCGTGCCGCACGATGGTCACCGCGTCGAGATAGTCCATGCCGGCGCGGCGGAACGCGCGGTCGGAGGTCGGGAATCCGGCCGGCTCAATGATGTGCGCCTCGATCCCAAGGCACGCGCATAGCCGCAACACGGTGCCGGTGTTCTGCGGGATATCGGGCTGATAAAGGGCGATGCGCATGGCCGAAATCGGGGCGGTTCGGTGCCGAAAAGACCGGGCTGTGCGTGCCGGCAAGCCTAGACTTGCACTCTCCGGGCAAGGGTGCCAATAAAACGCCGCCGGTATGCGTCGCCTCTGACCTTCCCCAGGTCGGATGCGACCGGTCCGTCCGCCGCCCGAACCCCACGGGAAGGGGCGCGGTTCGCAGCGCGGGTGGGATGACCGGCAAGACGGATAAGGCATAAGGTTCGATTATGAGCGGACATTCGACCTATCAGCCGCAGAGCCCATTCATGCAATGGATGGAGCGGCGGCTGCCGATCATGAGCCTCGTCCACTCCTCCTTCATCGCCTATCCGACCCCGCGCAACCTGAACTACTGGTGGACGTTCGGCGGCATTTTGTCGTTCATGCTCGGCGTGCAGATCGTCACCGGTATCGTGCTGGCGATGCATTACACGCCGCACGTCGATTTTGCCTTCATCTCCGTCGAATCGATCATGCGCGACGTCAATTACGGCTGGCTGTTGCGCTACCTGCATGCCAACGGCGCGTCGTTCTTCTTCGTCGCGGTTTACGCCCACATCGCCCGCGGCATGTATTACGGCTCCTACAAGGAGCCGCGCGAGGTGTTGTGGATCCTCGGCGTCATTCTGTTCCTGCTGATGGTGGTCACCGGCTTCATGGGCTACGTGCTGCCCTGGGGCCAGATGAGCTTTTGGGCCGCCACCGTCATCACCAACCTGTTCTCGGCGCTGCCCGGCGTCGGCGAGCCGATCGTGACCTGGCTGTGGGGCGGCTACGCGGTCGGCAATCCGACGCTCAACCGCTTCTATTCGCTGCACTACCTGTTGCCGTTCGTCATCGCCGGCGTGGTCGTGCTGCACGTCTGGGCGCTGCATATGGTCGGGCAGAACAATCCGACCGGGGTCGAGCCGAAGACCGAGAAGGACACCGTGGCGTTCACGCCTTATGCGACCGTCAAGGACGGCTTCTTCATCGGCCTGTTCTGCCTGATCTACGCCTGGTTCGTATTCTACATCCCGAACTATCTCGGCCATTCCGACAATTACATCATGGCCAATCCGGGCCAGACGCCGACCCATATCGTGCCGGAATGGTACTACCTGCCGTTCTACGCCATCCTGCGCGCGATCCCGAGCAAGCTGATCGGCGTCACCGCGCTCGCCGGCTCGATCATCATTCTCGCTTTTCTGCCGTGGCTCGATACGTCGCGCGTGCGCTCGGCGAGCTACCGGCCGCTGTACCGGCAATTTCTGCTGATCTTCTTCGCCGCCGTGATCGGGCTTGGTTATCTCGGCTCGCAAGAGCCGTCGGGCGGCTATGTGATCGCGGCGCGCATCCTCACCGTCTACTATTTCGGTTTCCTCCTCGTCATCCTGCCGCTACTCGGCTTGTTCGAGAAGACCAAGCCGCTGCCGAATTCGATTTCGGAAGCGGTGCTCAGCGGAGGCCGGACATGATGTCCCATCGCATCATCGCCGCCTTTGCGCTCGCGGCGTCGCTTGCCGCGACCGCCGTGCAAACGGCGGCGGCCGAGGACGCGCCGCCGCGGCAAAAATGGTCGTTCGCCGGCCCGTTCGGCATCTACGATCCGGCGCAGCTGCAGCGCGGCTTCAAAATCTACAAGGAAGTCTGCGCGACCTGCCACAGCATAAAACTGCTGGCGTTCCGCAATCTCGCCGATCCCGGCGGCCCAGGCTTCACCGAGGCGCAGGCGGCCACGATCGCGTCCGAATACCAGGTGACCGACGGCCCCAACGACCAGGGCCAGATGTTCCAGCGGCCCGGCACCCTTGCCGACCATTTCCCGCCGCCGTTCCCCAACGACCAGGCCGCGCGCGCCGCGCTTGGCGGCACGCTGCCGCCCGACATGTCGGTGCTCGCCAAGGCGCGCGCCTACGAATGGGGTTTCCCGCAATTCGTCATCGACGCCTTCATCGATTATCAGGAGGACGGCCCCGACTACATCCACGCCATCCTCACCGGCTACACCGACCCGCCGGCAGGCTTCACGCTGGCGCCGGGCGCCCAATACAACAAATATTTCCCCGGCGGCGGCATCGGCATGCCGAAACCGCTCGCCGACGGCCAGGTGGAATACACCGACGGCACGCCGGCGACGGTCGACCAATACGGCCGCGACGTCTCAGCCTTCCTGATGTGGGCGGCGGAGCCCTCGCTCGACGCGCGCAAGCGGCTCGGCTTCCAGGTGATGCTGTATCTCATCGTGCTGACCGGGCTGCTCTACTTCACCAAGAAAAAAGTCTGGCACGACATCCATCATCCCGAGCTGACGGAATCGCGGCCGTCGGCTTGATATCGGCGCCGGATTTTCAAGCCTTGCCGCGAATGGGGCTCGAACCATGACCGCCGTCGCGTTCGAGAATGATCTCAAGGCCGCGATCCGCAGCATCCCGGATTATCCCAAGCCGGGCATCATGTTTCGCGACATCACCACGCTGTTGGGCGACGCACGCGCGTTTCGCCGCGCCGTCGACGAACTGGTGCAGCCCTGGGCCGGCGGCAAGATCGACAAGGTCGCCGGCATCGAGGCGCGCGGTTTCATCCTCGGCGGCGCGGTGGCGCACCAGGTCTCGGCCGGCTTCGTGCCGATCCGCAAGAAGGGCAAGCTGCCGTTCAAGCGGGTGAGCATCGGCTATTCGCTGGAATACGGCATCGACGAAATGGAGATGCACGAGGACGCGGTGCTCCAGGGCGAGCGCGTCATCCTGGTCGACGATCTGATCGCCACCGGCGGCACCGCGGAGGCCGCCGTCAAGCTGTTGAAGCAGATCGGCGCCAACGTGCTGGCGGCCTGCTTCATCATCAACCTGCCGGACCTCGGCGGCGCCGAGAAGATCAGGAAGCTCAATGTGCCGGTGCGTACCCTGGTCAGCTTCGAAGGGCATTAGAACGTAAGAGCCAATCGCCCATGCACGCCAAGCGTTCGCAGGCAAATCATTCCGAACTGTTCGGCTATGGTTCGCTTGTAAACGAGTTGACGCTTGCGAAAAAGCTGAATGCGCGACCAGGCCGTCTTGATAATTGGGTCAGAGAGTGGAAACACTGCGTTGAAGCGCCCTTTGGACGCGTATGCGCCCTCACAATAGCGCGTGAAGACAAAGTCTCTATTCAAGGCGTGTATATCACGTGCCCCGATGCAGAGTTCGCCGAGCTAGATAAAAGAGAAATTGGCTATCAACGTGAGATATTAAGGCTGGATGACGTTAAGGAGCCAATTCCCACAGGAACGACAGCAGTTGTCGCGTACACTTCAACACCCTCGGCCTACAGGCCTGGAAGTCCCGAATTTCCTATTTGGCTAAGCTACGTAGAAGTAGTTCTTTACGGGTATCTGCTGGTTTTTGGTGCCGAGGGCGTGGACGAATTCATCAGGACAACTCGCGGGTGGTCGGCGCCTGTCATTGATGATCGGAGTAAGCCGTTTTACCCTCGGGCGACTAAAATTCCAAATCCGGATCGACGACTGATCGAGCGTAAATTAGAAAAGATCAGAGAGTTTCGCGTCGGTTGGACTTGATCGGTTTTGGTGCAGCGAGCTACGGAAATCCCGCACAATCAGGGCTGGGCCAATGACACTTGAAGACGCCAATTTCCGGGAATTGAATTATGCGATGAGGCACTACAGCAATTTGAGGTTTTTGATAATTCCAATCTATTTTACGATAAACGGCGCAATGTTTGCCGGTCTGAGGAGCGTCGCCGAAACTAGTCCAGCGGTGCTTAATATTTGTGCGTTAGGCCTGGCCCTCATAATATTCGGCGTTTTCATCAAGCTTGAAAAAGTTCTTAATTCGTATCTGAACGCATTTTATCAGGAGTTAATACGTAATTATCCAAATAATTTTTGGCAAAAAAGGCCAGAGACGCATGAGTGGGTGCATAAATCTATATGTATTTTGTATTCCGCGACAGCCGCCGCGTGGTGCGTTCTGATTGGATCAAAATTCATTACATCGTACTGCACAAATCTCGTTTGATCTATTATCGCACGGGGTTCACACGTGTAAGCGCCTTGCGCCGCCGCCGAGCGACGCGCCAAGCTTGCCCATTAGCAGACGCAATTCGAGCTCGCGAAACTCGCTGAATATCGTGCCGATCCAGCTGTGGATTTCGGTCGGGCCGCCGGGCCGCTCGGTCATATAGGCGCCGAACGAAAAACTCGGCCGGTCGACCACGCCGCGCACGATCGCCGACAGACGCGGGATGCGGATGAGGCCGTATTCGGGGCGGCTCGGCGGAAAATCCGCCTTCTCGTACATCACCGATACCGCTTCGTTGTGCACCGGCACGAAGGCCGTGGTCGGCAGGCGGCGGCGGATTTCGGCATAGGCGCGCACCGTCGCCGGCGCCGGGTCGGTGACGAACAGCACCACCGGCTCGATCGCGCGCCGCCGCGCTTCATTGACGAAGCCGATCTCGGTCATCACGTCGAAGAACTGCTGGAACGGGCCGTAGCCCAGATCGATGACGGTGGTGCGCGGCCCGCCCGCGATCAACCGGTCGAACAGCGCCATCTGCCCGGGCGTGTCGGCGATATCGACGGTGGCGACGAGATCGGGAAAATAGCCGGCGAAGGTCGGCTCGCGCGGGTCGAGGTCGTAGCCGACCAGCGCGCGGCCGCTGTCGCGGAAGAATTCGATCAACAGCCGCGCGATCAGCGTCTTGCCGACCCGCGGGCGTGGTGAAGCGACGATATAGAGCGGCGCCTGCTGCGGCATGCCGGCAATCGGTCCATTGCGACAAACAAACAAACGAACGAACGCTGTACAGGCCTCACTTTCCTCCCGCGTGCGGGAAGGAAAGGGCTTACTGCGCGTTGCGGACCACCTGCACGCGCGGACCGCCGCCCGCGGGCGCCGCGCCGGCGGTGGCGACGATGTCGTTGAGCTTGATGCGGTCGTACTCGCCCCAGACATTGCCGAGCCAGTGCCGGACATAGCCGCGCAGCACGAACGAATAGTTGGCGGGATCGCCCTTCTGGTTCTTGTTGGCGACGAAGGTGAGGAACGGAACCGAGGCGAGCTCGACCTGCTCGTAGGCCATCTCGTTGAGTTTCGGGATGGTGATCTCGACGGCGTCCTTGAACCTCTTGAAATAGGCCGCGTGCGTCGGCTGGTCCCATTCGAAGAAGCTGGTGTTGTTGAAGTAGTTCTTGACCAGGAAATATTTGGCGTCGGTGGTAAACGTCGAGGTGTCCTCGATTTCGTTGAGCGAAGCGATCGAGGAGCCGAGGATGTGGAACACGGCGAAATTGAGCTGGCCCTTTTTCACCGCTTCGAGGAAGCCGATGTCGCGCAGCGAGCGCAAGGTCGGCGACAACAGCCCGGCGCGCACGTCGATCACCGTCACGCTGGCGTCGGTGGTCGACAGCGTGTCGAAAATCCGCATCTGGTCCGGCACCGAGGTGACGTCGACGATGTCGCTGATGTCGGGATGAAAGCGCTTGAGCGTGCCCTTGGGCGATTCGGTGTCGAAAGCGCGCGTCGGCACGTGATGCGCCGTGAAATAATCGAGCAAGGTGCGGGCCACGGTCGTCTTGCCGACGCCGCCCTTGTCCGCGCCCACCACGACCACTGTTGGCTTGGCCATTGTCCTGATCCCCGCTGACCCCGTTCCGCCGCTTGAGCGGGCTTAGGTCCGGCTCAGCAAATCCACCGGAAAACCGCGGCTAGCCCAGACACTTCCCGCAAATCTTTCCGTTAACGGAGTCTTACACAGAGCCGGCTTCGTTTGGAAGCCTCCAGATGCGGCACGCCGCGGTGAACACGCTGTGCAAAGGCCATTTTCGCGGGGATATGGTTAATTGTGACCCGATTGCGAGGTGGTCCCGGAGTGCGGCCCCCACGGTCCGGGCGATGAGTCCGACGAGCGGTCTGGGGAAGCGCCGGCAACCTCGCTTGATTCGTCGACCGCCGGCCCCCACGGCCCGCTCGGCGGCGGTTCGGATTGCTCGTCGTCCGCCTCGCTTTGCGGCGGCGGCAGCGCCAGCGGGCCGGGGTCATGGCCGCCGGCGAACTTGACCAGCGCGGCGACCCGGCTGTCGACGCTCGGATGGGTGTCGAACAGCTCGCCAAAACCTTGGCGCGGGTTGTCGACGCACATTTCCATCACCGCCGACGTCGCGCCGGGCAGTTCGCCGCGGCCCTCGATCTTGCGCAGTGCCGCGATCATGGCGTCGGGGTTCTTGGTGAGCTCGACGGAGCCGGCATCGGCGAGGAATTCCCGCGAGCGCGACAGCGCCAGCCTGATGACGATCGACAGGAAGTAAGCCACGGCGATCAGCGCGACGGCGACCAGGATGGCGACAGCCGCACCGCCGCCGCCGCCGCGACGGTCGTCGGAGCGGCTGCGAAAGCTGAAGCCGTTATAGAACCACAGCCGAAACACCAACTCGGCGAAGAACGACACGACGCCGGCGATGATGACGGCGATCACCATCATGCGGACGTCGCCGTTGCGGATATGGGTGAGCTCGTGGCCGAGCACGGATTCGATCTCGGCATCGTCGAGCCGGTTGAGCAGGCCGGTCGTCACCGTGATCGAATATTGCTTGGCGCTCATGCCGGTGGCGAAGGCGTTGAGCGCGTCACTCTCCATGATCTTGAGCTTCGGCATGGTGATGCCGCGCGAGATGCACAGATTCTCCAGGATATTGTAAAGCCGCGGTTCCTCGGCGCGCGTCACTTCGCGGCCGCCGGTCAGCGCGTCGATCATGCCTTGGTGGAAGTAGTAGGCGATGACCACCCAAAGCGCGGTGCCGACGGTCGCCCATGGCGCGGCTTGGAGAAAATCTCTCCACGCCAGTTGCATCAACACGTCGCTGTCGGCGTTGACCGAGAGCGCTTCGGCCACCAGCGCGCCGGCATAGACCAGCACATAGACGAGGAAGAACAGCCCGATCAGCAGCGCGATCGAACGCCGCCGGTTCGACTGGATATGGCTATAGAGCCCGTAAGCGGCCATCGCTAGCACGTCATTCCGGGGCGCGGCCCAACGGGTCCGGCCCGAAGTGGCCGGCCCGATGACAGGCTCCGGCCGCGAGCCCGGAATCCATAATCACGAGACAAGAGGTTTTCGGTGGGCCGTTTCATACTTGATATGGCGGTGGTTATGGATTCCGGGCTCCGAGCTTCGCTCGGCCCCGGAATGACGAGTCAGAACTTCACCTGCGGCGCGTCGGTGACGGCTTTGCGGTCGTCGCCGAGATCGAAATAGTCCTTCTGCGCGAAACCGAAGGCGCCGGCGAACAGCGCCGCCGGGAAGCGCTGGATGCCGGTATTGTATTCCTGCACCGCATTGTTGAAGAAGCGCCGCGACGCCGCGATCTTGTTCTCCAGGTCCGTTAGCTCCGCCTGCAATTGCTGGAAATTGGCGTTGGCCTTGAGGTCCGGATAGGCTTCCGAGAGCGCGAACAATTGCCGCAGCGCGCCCGAGAGCATGTTTTCGGCGGCCGCCTGCTGCGCCGGCCCTTGCGCGGAGACCGCGGCGTTGCGCGCCTTGACGACCTCGTCCAGCGTGCCGCGTTCGTGGGCGGCGTAGCCCTTTACCGTCTCGACCAGGTTGGGAACGAGGTCGTGGCGCTGCTTGAGCTGCACGTCGATGTCGGCAAAGGCCTGGTTGACCCGCTGCCGCATCGAGATCAGGCCGTTGTAGACCGCGATCGCCCACAGGACGACGACGACGATCACCGCAAGCACGATTATGGTCGAGGTGGACATGAAGGGGCTCCTTGGGGACGCCGTGACGGTGAAACCGGTTTTGCAGCCTTAATCAACAGCATAGCCGAACACGCAGCCGCGCATAGAGGAGGGTTAACGGGGTCGTTAAGCTTAGCTTCGAATGGTCGTCGCGCCGCCGGTCCGGTCGTTGTAAATCCAAAGCGGACAAATAGGTACGCGCCATGCTGAAGCAATATGTCAGTTCGCCGTCGTCCGCCGGTTCGGACGCCGACATGGCCGCGTTCGCCTTGCCGCGCAGCGAGCCGCTGCCGCGGGACGATTTAGGCGAAATCGATGGAGACGCCGGCGCGATGGCGCAAACCGTGCGCGAGCAGCTGGCGCGCGAGGTCGCCGACATCGAAGCCGCCACCGCCGCGTTGCGCAAAGCGGAGCCGGCGCTGGAATCCTGGACCAAGGCGCCGGTCAATAGCGGCGGCAAGCCGCGCCCGGTGTGGCTCCTGATCGGCGTGCTCTGGCTGTCGACGGCGCTGGTCACCGCCGGCGCGGTCGTCGCTATTGCGACGCTGGCGGGCTAAGCGTTTTCCAATTCGTCAAATGTTTCCCGGATGCGGTGCAGCGCCATCAGCGCGGTCACGCGCGTCTTCGACGCGCTATGGCGGTGCACCGCTGATCCGGGATCGTCGCGCACTCTGAGTCTGTGACGATCCCGGGTCTGCAGCGCACCACTCCGCTGCGCTTGGTGCTGCGCTGCGCCCGGGAAACGGCTTTCAATAAGCGTTGCGATAGCCGGCCGGCGACAGCACCGTGCGCAGGATGATCTGCAGATCGAGCCACAGCGACCAGTTGTCGATATAGAACAGGTCGTGCTCGAGACGCCGGCGCATCTTTTCTTCGGTGTCGATCTCGCCACGACAGCCGTGGATTTGCGCCCAGCCGGTGATGCCGGGCTTGACGTTGTGGCGGCGCGCATAGAGCGAGATGCGCTCCTGGTATTCGTGATCGTGCGACAGCGCGTGCGGGCGCGGGCCGACCAGCGACATGTCGCCGGTGAGCACGTTGAAGAGCTGCGGAATCTCGTCGATGTTCCAGCGCCGCAGGAAGCGGCCAAGCCGGGTCAGCCGCGGATCGTTGCGGGTCGCCTGCGCGATCACCGGGCCGTCGTCGAGCGTGCACATGGTGCGGAATTTGATGATGCGGAACGGCTGCTGATTGAAGCCGTAGCGGCGCTGCACGAAGAAAATCGGCCCCGGGCTGTCGAGCCAGATCAGCGCGGCGACGGCGACGAGCACCGGCGTGAGCGCGATCAGCGCCACCGCCGCGGCCACCAGATCGAACAGCCGCTTGCGGGCGATCTCGCTGCGCGTCAGCGGCCGGCGCGTCAGCTGCAAACTGGTGAGCGGGCCGAGCTTGGAAAGCTTGACCTCTTCGAATTTGTGCAGGATCTGCTCGGGGCCGATATGGATCTCGACCGGCAGCGTCATGAAGGTCTCGGCGCAACGCTCGATGGTCTCGGTCTGCGACCACGGCAGCAAGAGGAAGATGGCATCGGGCTCGAGGCTGCGCACGCTGGCGACGGCTTCGACGAAATCGCGGTCGAGCATGGCGTGCCGCGCCTCGGCGGCGGCGGTGGCGGCGACCGGGGTCAAAAAACGGCAGCCGACGATATTGATGCCGTGGGTCCACGGCTCATAGCGGTTGACGAAAGCATTGACGCTCGAGCCGCTGCCGATCAGGAAAATGCGCTGCGCCGAGATCAGGCCGGCGGCGCGCGCCACCGCGGTGACGCGCACGATGAAGAAGCGCAAGGCGATGAGGCCGATCAGCGTCGCCGCATAGAACAGCACGATCCAGGCGCGCGAATATTCGACGCTGGTCTGCGCCAGAAAGCCGACCATCAAGAGGCAGATCATGGTGACGTTCCACACCTGGATGGTGCGACCGCCATGGGTCTTGAAGGTGCAGAAATTCGGCAGCCGGTATTCGCCGCGATACATGTTGGAGACGGCGAAGATGCTGGCCGCCAGGACGCCGACCTGGAGGAACAGCGTGATGTTGCCGGGCTTGCCGTAGGCGGCCAGGTGATAGGCGATGCCGGTCAGGCAGGCCATGGCGACGATGAAGGCGACGTCGGTGAGGAAGATCGCCGCGGCAAAGGTGCCGCGCAACAGCACCGCCCGCGCGCGCAGGTACCGGCCGGTCTGCGGCCGGGATGCCAGCGTGTAGCTCGGGTGCGTGTTCATTGCCTCTGTCGCGGTCTTGGTCGCAGTCTTGCGAAAGCGAATCCCGACGGTGCCCCGATTTGAGACAACGGCGGCGGTCACGCCGCTGTCTCGCCAGAACCATGCCAACGGGGCAAAGCGCGCGACGGCAGGCAAAAGTTGACGCCGGACACCGCGTTAAGATTAATGCCGCCGCCAGTCGGCGTGCCGTGGGAGGAAGACCATGCAAGGCAAGATCGCGCTCGAAGAGCATTTCGCCATTCCGGAAACGCTGGAGGATTCCCACGGCTACTTTCCCGAGCGCGTCTGGCAGGAGGTCAAGCACCGGGTCATGGACATCCAGGAGCGGCGCATCGCCGAGATGGACCGGCACGGCATCGAGATGATGCTGCTGTCGCTCAACGCGCCGGCGGTGCAGGCCATTCCCGATCCGGCACAGGCCGCAGCCATCGCGCGCCGGGCCAACGATTATCTCGCCGAACAGGTGCACAAGCGCCCGGACCGCTTCCAGGGCCTCGCGGCGCTCGCCATGCAGGATGCCGACGGCGCGACGCGCGAGCTCGAGCGCTGCGTCAAGGAGCTCGGCTTTCGCGGGGCGCTGGTCAACGGCTTCTCGCAAGTCGGCGACGCGCAGACCACGGCCTACTACGACCTGCCGCAATACCGGCCGTTCTGGGCCATGGCGGAAAAGCTCGACGTGCCGTTCTATCTGCATCCGCGTAATCCGCTGCCGCGCGACGCCAAAATCTACGAGGGCCATCCGTGGCTGCTCGGCCCGATCTGGGCGTTCGGCCACGAGACCGCGGTGCATGCGCTGCGCCTGATGGCCTCAGGGCTGTTCGACGCCCATCCGCGGCTGCAAATCATCCTCGGCCATATGGGCGAGAACCTGCCGTTCGCGATGTGGCGGGTCGACAATGCCAATGCCTGGATCGAGAACCGCCACAATTGGCCGGCCAAGCGGCGGCTGAGCGATTATTTCCGCGAAAATTTTTATGTCACCACCTCGGGCAATTTCCACACACCGGCCCTGTTCAACACCATGCTGGAAATCGGCGCCGACCGTATCATGTTCTCGACCGACTGGCCGTTCGAGAACATCGACCACGCGGCGGTGTGGTTCGATGCCTGCCCGATCAGCGAGAACGATCGGCTCAAGATCGGGCGGGAGAACGCGCGGCGGCTGTTCCGGCTCGGCAACTGAACCGGGCCCCAAAGCCGGCATTCGATGCCGAGAGCGGCGCCAGCGGTTGTCGGCATTCCGCCCAGATTGACGCGCGGCGATTTGCGGCCGACGCTGGCGGCGCCACGGATAGAGTGACGGTGCGGTGAGCGACTTTTCGGCATTCGGCAGCATGGAGCGCCGCGGCTGGGGCGACGCCACGCGTGCCGCCGGCTATGTCGCGTTGTTTTCGTCCGCACCGGATCAGGCAATCGATCGGCTGTTGGACGCGGTCGGCGCCAAGTCCGATCGCAAAGCGCTCGATCTCTGCTGTGGACATGGCAATGTCTCCGCGGCGCTGCTGCACCGCGGCTGCGAGGTCGTGGGTATCGATTTCTCTCCTGCGATGTTGGCGTTTGCCCGGGCGCGGGCGTCAAACGCAATCTTTATCGAGGCGGATGCGCAAAACCTGCCGTTCGACGACGCCGCGTTCGACGTTGTCGTTTCGAACGTGGGCATTTGCCATGTCCCCGACCAGCCGCGTGCCCTTGCCGAGGCGCGGCGCGTGCTGCGTCCGGCGGGAAAGTTTGCCATGACGGTATGGTGCGGACCCGATACCTCTGCTTGCTTTGCGGCGGTCTATCGGGCGATCAAGGCGCACGGCCATCCTGATGTGTCGATTCCCGCGGGGCCGGATTTCCATCAGTTCGCAAGACCGGATCAGGCCGTCAAACTCCTATCGGACGCCGGATTTTCCAATATCGATGTATCGATTGTCGATTGCGCGTGGGACCTCGACGCGCCGGAAGACCTGTTCGAGATTTATGCCAAGGGGACGGTCCGCGTGGCGACGATGCTGGCCCATCAGCCGCCGCAGAATCTTGCGGCCATCCGTTCGGCGCTGACATCATCCGTACGACAACGGTTTTCAAATGGAGACCGCTGGCGTGTTCCTGTTCCCGCGGCGCTGGTGAGAGCGACCGCTTAGGGCATGATCCCGAAAAGTGGCTACCGGCTTTCGGACAAGATCATGCTCAAACGAAGATTCTGGACGATGATCCGATTCAATCGAATTGGATCATCGTCTGGGCATTGGCGCCGGCGCGATCAGGCCATCCAAAACGGCTTGGCAGCTTCAAAATCGGCGGTGCAGCGTGACATGCCTATGTCCTGTAGGCACCTGTCATCGAGGCTTTCCAAATCGTAGCGCGAGCGGGCAAAACTCCACCATTCCGCGACCTGCCGTTTCACGGCGCTCCAGCGCAAGCCACGATGAGGCTGAACCGTCAGAGGCAAACTGATCGTCTTCATCGCACTCTCCGTCCCTGGAGAATCTCGTCCCTCACGCTAATAGCCATAGCGCGGGCGGCCACGTCGGGACGTGACGGGCAGCACAATTTGGCGCTTTTTCCTGCCTCGGCCGCGGTCAGATTGGGGGCGGGGTCGCGGCTCAAGAGATGCCGCCGTGCCGGCAGGCGGCAAGAAAAAACGCGATGCTGCGGGCCACGTCGGGCTCGACCTCGGCCCGCAGGTCCTTGAGCTTCTCGCCGAACAAGGCGCGGGTGAGGATAGGCCAGACAACCAAATCGATGAAAAACCTCGTTGTCGTTGCCAGTCGCTCCGGCGCGAATGCCGGCAAGGCGCCGACCGGGTCGGATTGGGCGGCTTCGGCCAGGAGCTTGCCGACAATCTCCTCGCCGCGCCGGCGCGCCGTGAGATGGACATTGATCGCCAGATCGGGAAGCCGGCGTGCCTCGGAAATTCCCACCCGCATGACAGCGACGATGTCGCCGGCCAAGAGCCAATACACGATCGCTGCGCCCAGGCTGGCAAGGCGCTCATCGAGTGTTGATCCGGCGGGCACATGGCCTTCGAATCGCGCCGCGGTGGCGGCAACGTTGCTCAGCATGACGGCTGCAAACAACGCCTCCTTGTTGGGAAACCGCGCGTAGATGGTCGGTTTGCCGGCGCGGGCGATGCCGGCAATCTCGTCGATGCTGGCGCCGGCAAGGCCGCGCGCGAGAAACACGCGGCGGGCGGCGCCGAGGATGCGCGCCTCGACCTCGCCGGCGGAGCCCCGCGGCGGACGGCCGACGCGCCCCCCCGGCCGCTTCGTTGTCCGCCTTTTCGCCCCCGGAACTTTGGCCATAGCGCACCTTCACATCTTTGCGATCCGATCGCCGCGGCGCTGCCGGACGCGAAAAAACCCGCAGCAGGTTTAAGGGTTTAGCGCATCCGCCGCCCGAAGTAAATAAACGGAACGGTATCGTTTCGTATATGTTGACGCAACGGATGTCGGGCAATATAAAACGAAACGGTACCGTTCTATTATGTGAATGGCGGAATCGCCGCCGTTGCGTCGGAAATCGGAAGGAACTCGACCATGTTACGGGAACCGGAAGGCGGTGACCACGCCGAGCAGCTGCTGCAAGAGCGTCCTGACGACGAGCAAGTCGCCCGCACCTGGCCGCGCCGGAGCGGCAGCGATGATCGGCAAGTCTTGACTGCACAAGTCGTGACTGCGGACGCGGTCCGCGCGCGGGGGCCGGCGCCGCAGGACCATCCGGCCGACGAGCGCCCCGTCGTCGATTCACCGCCGCTGCACGACGATCGGCATCCGGACCAGGACGACGAACGCGCCGATGAGACGCGAGCGGGGTTTTGGCGGCGGCATCCGTTCGCGGTTGCGCTCGGGCTGCTCACCTGCGCCGTCGCGGCGGCGGGCGGTTATCTCTATTGGGACTACGCCCGGCATTTCGCATCGACCGACGATTCCTTCATCGCGGCGCGGCAGTTTGCCATCCAGCCAAAGGTGCCGGGCTACATCAGCGCAGTGCCAGTGACAGATAACCAGCATGTCGCCACCGGCGACGTCGTTGCCCGTATCGATGATCGCGATTATCGCATCGTGCTCGAACAGGCGCAGGCGCAACTGGCCCACGATCAGGCGCTGCTCGAACAGGCGCAGAAGAACCTCGGCCGTTACCAGGATCTGGCAAAGACCAATTCGATCGCCCAGCGGCAGGTCGACGACCAAGGCTATCTGGTCGATCAGGACAAGAGCAACGTCGCGCTCGATCAGGCGAAGGTGGATGCGGGGAAGCTCGACCTATCCCACACCGTCGTGACCGCGGCGCAGGCGGGGCGCGTCGTCAGCCTGAGCGCTGCCGTCGGCCAGTACGCGCAGGCCGGCACCACGCTGACGATGTTCGTCCCCGACGAGATCTGGGTCACGGCGAATTTCAAGGAGACGCAGCTCGACGCGATGCGGGCCGGACAGCCGGTGACGCTGACGATCGACGCCTATCCGGACCGCGCCATTCGCGGCCACGTTGCCAGCGTCCAATCGGGGTCGGGTCCGGCCTTTTCGCTGCTGCCGCCGGAGAACGCCACCGGCAATTGGGTCAAGATCGTGCAGCGCGTGCCGGTCAAGATCGTCATGGATGATCCGCCGGCCGACGTTGCGCTCGGCCCCGGCATGTCGGTCGGAACGACCGTGCGGGTGAATCCAATTCCCTCTTTCTATGAACGGCTGAGGAGCCGGCTATGAGCGCCGCGGCGACCGGAGCGCTCGGTTCCGCTGCGGCAAAGAGCGCCGCCGTCAATCCGTGGCTGATTGCCGTTTTGGTCGCGTTCGCCTCCTTCATGGAGAACCTCGACACCACCATCGCCAACGTGGCGCTGCCCTACATCGCCGGCGGCATGGGGGTGAGCGAGGACGAAGCGTCCTGGGTGATCACCACCTATCTGGTTGCCAACGCGGTCAGCTTGACGGCGAGCAGCTTTCTGGCGCCGCGGCTCGGCCGCAAATCGTTCTTTCTGATCTGCCTGGCGCTGTTCACCGCAAGCTCGGTGCTGTGCGGATTCGCGCCCAACCTGCAGGCATTGCTGCTGTTCCGCATCCTGCAAGGGCTCGCCGGCGGCGGCATGGTGCCGGTCTCGCAGTCGATTCTGGCGGACGCGTTTCCGCCGGAAAAGCGTGGCCAGGCTTTCGCGCTGTTCGGCATCGCCGTGGTCGTGGCGCCGGTGATCGGCCCGACGCTCGGCGGCTGGATTTCCGACAACTGGTCCTGGCAATGGTGCTTTGAAATCAACGGCCCGGTCGGGCTCCTCGCATTGGCGCTGATCGCCGTCACCTTGCGCGAATCGCCGAGCGCGGTGGCGGAGCGCAAGCGGCTCGAGCGGCAAGGCAACGGCTTCGATCTCACCGGTTTCGTGCTGGTCGCAACCTTTCTCGGCGCGCTCGAACTCGCGCTCGACCGCGGGCTCGAGGACGACTGGTTCGGCTCGAACTTCATCGTCGCGGTCGTGGCTGTGTGCGCGCTCGCCTTCGTATTGATGATTCCGTGGGAGCTCGGCCGGCGCGACCCGATCATCGACGTTCGGATGGTCGCGACCCGCCAGTTCGGCGCCTGCTTCCTGGTAATGGCGGCGACCGGCGCCATCCTGTTGGCCACCACCAACTATCTGCCCCAGCTGGTGCAGGCCGAGTACGGCTACACGGCGACGTGGGCCGGTCTGGTGCTCTCACCGGGCGGCCTTGTGCTGGCGCTCATGATGCCGGTCGCGGGACGGCTCTCCGGAAAGGTGCAGCCCCGCATCCTCATCGCGATCGGCTCAGCAATCTGCGCGCTGGCGATGTTCGACATGACCAGGATCAACGGCGAAGTCGACTTCTGGTTTTTTGCGATTTCCCGCATGCTGCTGAGCATCGGCCTGCCGTTCGTCTTCATCCCGATCCTCACGGCCTCCTTTGCAGGAATCCCGCGCGACAAGACCGACATGGCCTCGGCCTTGATCAACGTCGCGCGCAACACCGGGGGCTCGATCGGTATTTCGCTCGCCAACAACGTGCTGGCACACCGCGAGCAGTTCCATCACAGCCGGCTGGTCGAGCTCGTCAACCCGTCGACCGTTCAATACCGCAATACGCTCAACCAGGTGACTGAGTATTTTGCGGCGCAGGGCGGCTCGCTGGCGCACGCGCGGCAGCAGGCCTTCGCCTGGATCGCCCAGCAAGTGCAGACCCAGGCGAGCTTCCTCGCCTATATCGACGTCTTCTGGACGCTGATGTTGATCTCCGCCGCTGCCGTGCCACTGGCGCTGATCCTGCGCAAGGTGAAGCTTGGAGGGCAGGCTCCGGCCGCGCACTGATGGCGCTTGGCGACGGCGCCGGTTTTGCTGATGTGTTCGCGTTGTGCGTTTGGTTGTTCCACACTTGTGTTGCAGATCGCTCGGCGCAGCACGATTTCGATAGGAGGATACCGTGACCGAAATAGACGCACCTGCGCTGATCCCGCAAGAGCACGTGCTGCTGCACGAGCTGAACCATCGGGTCAACAATGAATTCGCCGCCGCCATCGGCATCGTAACCGTTGCTGCCGCGCGCTCCAGCAATGCAGAAGTCAAAGCCGCCCTGACTGGCGTCGCGGAATTCCTCCACCGCTCTGCGGATGTCCATCGGTTCCTGCAGATGCCGGACCATGACACGCTGGTCGACACCGCCGCGTATCTCCGTCAACTCTGCCTTTCCATCAGTCGCTCCAGGCTCGATGCCAGGCGGATCAGCCTCGTCCTTTCGGCCCAGCCGCTGCGGCTGCAAGCCGAGCGGTGCTGGCGCTTGGGAATGATCGTCCACGAGCTTATATCCAACGCAGCGCGACATGCGTTCGGCAACCGCGGCGGCGCAATTCGCGTCGCGGTTTGGCAAGACGGGGCGTTCGTGAAATGCAGCGTGCAGGACAGCGGATCGGTGACGACCAGTATTCAGCCGGGACACGGACTTAAAATCGTCAACAGTCTGAGCCGCGCTCTTGGCGGGCGTCTCAGGCAGACATTCGGCGTGCAGGGATCGAAGTCGCTTCTGGTTTTCCCCTACGGCACCGAGCCCGTGGTGAGTCACGACGCGCAGGCTTTTGGCGAAGGGCCGAGCCTGGCGCCGGCAATCGAGCCTTTGGTCATGTGAGCGCCGGATGGCACAGCGCATCGAAGATTATGCATTGATCGGCGACCGCAGGACGGCGGCCCTGGTCGGCCGCGACGGATCGATCGATTGGCTGTGCTGGCCGCGCTTCGATTCGTCGGCCTGCTTTGCCGCTCTTCTCGGCAGCGCCGAACACGGCCGGTGGCTGATGGCGCCCGCGTCGCCGCCGCGCGCGGTCCGGCGGCGTTATCGCCCCGGTACTGTCGTCCTTGAAACCGAATTCCAAACCGAGAGCGGTGTCGCCGCGGTTGTCGACTTCATGCCGCCGGGAGACGGCGCACACCTCGTGCGCATCGTGATGGGCCGGTCGGGACGCGTCGATTTTCGCACCGAGTTCGTGGTTCGCTTCAATTACGGCTCCACGGTGCCGTGGGTGAATCGACTCGATGATGGCGCGATCAATGCCATAGCGGGACCCGAGCGATTGTTGCTGCGCACGCCTGCCGCTCTTCATGGCGAGGATCTGAGAACGCTCGGTGAATTTTCGGTCGCGGCGGGAGAATCCATTCCCTTTGTGCTGTCCTACGGACTCTCGTTTCAGGGGCCGCCGCCGGCGATCGACCCTTTCAAGATGCTGGACGACACCGAGCGGGGCTGGCGCGAGTGGAGCGATCGGTGTCCCGCTGTCGGCCCGTGGACCGAAGCGGTCAAACGCTCGCTCATGACGCTGAAGGCTTTGACCTACGCGCCGAGCGGCGGAATTGTTGCCGCCGCCACGACGTCGCTGCCCGAGCGGCTGGGCGGCGTGAGGAACTGGGACTACCGTTATTGCTGGCTGCGCGACGCGACGTTCACGCTGCAGGCTTTCATGCTGCTTGGCTACCACGACGAAGCCAGAGCCTGGCGCGATTGGATCATGCGGGCGGTCGCCGGCAGCCCGGACCAGATTCAAATCATGTATGGCGTGGGCGGCGAGCGCTGGCTGCCGGAACTGATCGTGCCGTGGCTGCCGGGCTATGAGAATTCGTCCCCGGTGCGGATCGGCAATGCGGCCCACCAGCAACTGCAGATCGATGTCTTCGGCGAGGTCATCGATGCAATGGCGCAAGCGCGCAAGGCCGGGATGGACATCACCGAGCGCGGCCGAGCTCTGCGACCGTTGGTGATGGACTATCTGGCAAAGGCTTGGCGCGAGCCGGACGAAGGCATATGGGAGATGCGCGGCGGGCCGCAGCACTTTGTTCATTCGAAGGTCATGGCTTGGGTCGCCTTTGATCGCGCGGCCGGTGGCTTCGCCGCCGATGGATTGAACGACGAAGCGCGGCGCTGGCGCGCGCTTGCCGATGACGTGCATGCGGAAATCTGCGAGCGCGGCTTCGATCGCGACCTCGACAGCTTCGTGCAGGTCTACGGCTCCAGGCGGCTCGATGCCAGCCTGCTGTTGCTTCCGCTCGTCGGCTTTCTGCCGGCGACCGATCCGCGGATACGCGGAACGCTTCGCGCCATCGAGGACAAGCTGCTGATCGACGGTGAATTCGTGCTGCGTTACGAGACCGACGACGTCGCGGACGGCTTGCCGGCCGGCGAAGGCGCGTTTCTGGCCTGCAGCTTTTGGCTTGTCGACAATTACGTCCTGCAAGGCCGCCACGCGGAAGCACGGCGGCTGTTCGATCGCTTGCTCGCGCGCTGCAATGACGTCGGCCTGCTCGGAGAGGAGTTCGATCCCTCGACCGGCCGCATGCTGGGCAACTTTCCGCAAGCCTACAGCCACGTCGGCTTGATCAACAGTGCGCTTAATTTGAGCCGCGCCCTCGGTCCCGCCGAAGATCGCGCGGAGATGCCGGCGGCAACGTAGCGGCCGCAAGAAATGCGTCCGACGGATAAGCAGTCACCACTTATGCCCCGCTGTGAGCATATAACAGCCGAACATCGTGAGTATCGGAATGGCGTGAAGTTTCCATCCGGTCACGCCGAGATGATTGCAGACCAGACCAACGGCAAGGCCTATGCAAACCGCACCAATAGCGCGGCTTTTGCTGGCGCCGACGACGTAGTTTTTGATGACAGCTGTCGATTTCTTCCACATCGCACTGAAGCATAGCCCGCCAAGCAGCACGCTGGAATAGCGGGTGAATGTCCGCTTTGCCGCGAAGGCCTATATAATGTCGCAATGAACGAAGCCTCCTTCAACGCATTGGCGGCATGGCTGACGCAAGCGGGCCTGGCCGGCACTTCCGAAACCGACATCGTGTCCGGATTCTGCGACCGTTGCGTGGCGGCTGGACTCCCGCTGGGTCGCGCCCAGTTGTTCATCGACACGCTGCATCCGGTCCACGAAGGTCGCCTGTTCCGCTGGGGACTTGGTCCCAACGAACCGCCTCTGCTCGAATACGGCCGCACCAGCCCGGCAGCCCTCGCGGCATCCGGCTCTAATCCCAAGGATGTCGAGGCCGCCGAGCGATGGCGGCGCAGTCCGTTCTACCAGATGCTGCAAACCGGTCAGTCACTGCTGCGCCGCCGGGTCAGTGCGGCGACCATGGACGAGTTCTCGCTACTGCCGGATCTGGTCGCGGCGGGAATGACCGACTACATCGCGATGATCACCCGCTTTGCCGCCGAAAGCGTCATCGGCGAGATGGATGGTTTGTACTCGTCATGGTCGACAAGGGCGCCCGACGGATTCAGCGACGGCCAAGTCGCGGCGCTCGAGCGCATCGCGCCGTACCTCGCGCTCGCCATCAAATCGGTGTCGCTGGCGCGCATGACCGCAACGCTGATGGAAACCTATCTCGGTCGCGACGCCGGCCAGCGCGTGCTCGGCGGCCGCATCGTGCGTGGCATTGCCGAGCATATCGACGCCGTCGTCTGGTTCAGCGATTTGCGCGGCTTCACGCAGATCACCGACACCGAGCCGAAGCAGGCTATTCCTTTGCTGAACGACTATTCCGATGCGATCTTCCTGGCGATCCACCAGCATGGCGGCGACGTTCTCAAGCTGATCGGCGACGGCACGCTGGCCATTTTCACCGCCGAAGATCGCCTGCACGCCTGCAGCGCGGCGTTATCCGCCGCGATCGACGCGCGTCAAGGCATCGCCGAATTGAAAAAGCGGCGGGCGGCGGAGGGCCAGCCGGTGACCGACATGTATCTCGGTTTGCATGTCGGCAAGCTCTTCTACGGCAATGTCGGAAGCCGCGAACGCCTGGACTTCACCGTCATCGGTCCGGCCGTCAACGAGGCAAGCCGTATAGCGGCGATGTGCCGTTCGCTCGATCAGCCGGTTCTGATGTCGGCGGCGTTCGCCGATGTCGGCGACATCAAGCGCCGCCTCGTCTCGGTCGGCCGCTACGCGCTGCGCGGCGTCTCGCACCCGCAGGAGCTGTTTACGCTCGATCCCGACGCGTAAGCGCGGCGCGGCTGTCAAATGTCGCCGGCGCGTTGATGCGCCCGCGCGCCCTAGCTCGCCTCGCGCAGCTTCACCGCGCCTTCCAGATCCACCGAGACCAGCTGCGACACGCCGCGCTCGGCCATGGTGACGCCGTAGAGTCGGTTCATGCGCGCCATGGTGATCGGATTGTGGGTGATGATGACGAAGCGGGTGTCGGTCGAGCGCGTCATTTCATCGAGCAGGTCGCAGAAGCGCTCGACATTGTAGTCGTCGAGCGGGGCGTCGACCTCGTCGAGCACGCAGATCGGCGCCGGGTTGGTCAGGAACACGGCGAAGATCAGCGCCAATGCGGTGAGCGCCTGCTCGCCGCCGGAGAGGAGCGACAGCGTCGTCGGCTTCTTGCCCGGCGGCTTGGCCATGATTTCGAGGCCGGCTTCGAGCGGGTCTTCGCTTTCGATGAGCTGCAGTTCGGCGTTGCCGCCGCCGAACAATTCGCCGAACAGTTTTTTGAAGTTCTCGTTGACGGTGGTGAACGACGTCAGCAGGCGCTCGCGCGCCTCGCTGTTGAGGCTGTGGATACCCTGGCGCAGCCGGCGGATTGCTTCCACCAGGTCGTCGCGCTCGCCGCAGAGCTTGGTGTGCTGCTCCTCGACCTCGCGCAATTCCTGCTCGGCCAGCAGATTGACCGCGCCGAGGCGCTCGCGCTCGCGATGGATGCGTTCGAGCCGGCTTTCGACCTCGGCGACCGACGGCAGCTCGGCGCCCGGCTTGATCTCGGCCAGCTCGGCGGTGGCGGCCGGCTCGACTTCGAGCCGCTCGCGGGTTTCGTGGGCGAGGTCGGCGAGCCGGCGCTTGGCGGCGTCGCAGCGTTCTTCGCCGCGCGCGGCTTCGGCGCGCGCTTCGCCGACTGCTTCCAGCGCCGCGCGCGCGATTTTGTCGGCCTCGGCAAGATCGTTCTCGGCGGCGGCGAGCTTGTCGGCCTCGGCGCGGCGCGCCGCGGCGGCGGTTTCGATCTCGCCGATCAGCGCCTGGCGCTGGGCGGCGAATTTTTCCGGCGCGCTCTGCAATTCGGCGCGTTCGCGCGAGGCTTCCTCGACGCGCTGGCCGATGGTCGCGCTCTGTGTCGTGGCGTTGTCCTTGCGTTCGTTCCAGGCCTGCCGCTCCTCGGCGATCGCCTGCAGCCGGCGGCTGGCAAGCTCGGCCTCGCGCATGATCGCTTGCGCTTCGACGCGGACTTCGGCGAGCGCGCCGCGGTCCGTGGCGATGACGTCGTTGATGGCGGTGAGTTTTGCTTCGAGATCGGCGGTCGCCGGCAAGGCGGCCAGCGCCGCCGCCGCTTCGCGCTGGCCGGCGAGCGCTTCGTCGCAGCCGGCGCTGATGCGCACGCGGGCTTCCTTGAGCGCCGAAATGCGCGCCGCATTGCGGCTGATCTCGCGTTCGGCGGCGCTGTGCTCTTCGCGGGCGTTGTCGGTCAGGTGCTGCGCGTCGCGCCAGCGGATGCGCGCCTGCACCTCGGCCGCGGCAGCGGCGGTGACCGCGGCCTCGGCGGTTTCGAGTGTTTGGCGTTTCGCCACGACATCGGCGCGAGCCGTCTCCAATTCGCCTTCGATGGCCTGGAGCCGGCCGCGCTCGGCCAGGCGCCGCGCCGCGCCGGTCGGCGCATGCGCAGCCGCGGCAAAACCGTCCCAACGCCAATAATCGCCTTCCCGCGACACCAGCCGCTGGCCGGGTTTTAGCGTCGCCGCAAGCCGCGCTCCTGCGGCGCGGTAGACGACGCCGATCTGCGCCAAACGGCGGGCAAGTTGCGGCGGCGCCTTGACGTATTGGGCGAGCGCCGTGACGCCGTCCGGCAGTTTCGGATCGGACGGATCGACGGTCGCGCCGGCCCAATGCATCGGCGCCGACTCGTCCACCGGCGCATCGAGATCGTCGCCGAGCACGGCGCCCAGCGCCTTCTCAAAGCCCTTGTCGACGAGGAGCGCGTCGGCCACCGGCGGCCACAGATTCTTGCTTTCGACCGCGAAGAGCTTGCCAATGGTTTTGGCCTCGGTTTCCAGCCGCTGCACGCCGCGCTCGGCGGTGGCGAGCGGCTCGCGCGCGGCATCGATCTCGGTGCGGGCCTGGATGTGCGCGACTTCGGCGCCGCGCGCGGCGGTTTCGGCTGCGGCGAGCGCGGCCTGCGCGGTGGCCAGCGCCTCGCCGAGCTTCGCCAGATCGGGCTCACCGGCGCCGGTCGCGGCCAGGCCGGCTTCGATATTGGCCAGCTCGGCCTGAAGCCGCACGGCGCGCTGCTGGTGATCGGCCAGCGCGGTTTGCAATTGATTGCGCCGCGCCGCGAGGTCGGCCAGCGCGCCGGTGAGTTCGGCAAAGGATTTTTCGGAAGCCGCAAGCGTGGCGTCCGCCTTGGCGACGCGGGCATTGACCCCGGTCAGGCGCTCGGCGCTGGCGTGGGCTTCGGCGGTGAGCGCGGTTTCCTCGAGGTCGAGCCGGTGCAGCGCCGCGTCGGCGTCGGCGGCGAGTTTTCGTTCGCGCGCAAGATCGGCGGCGAATTGCTCGAGCCGGCGGTCGAGCTCGGCGATGCGTTCCTTGGCGCGGGCCTCCTCGCGCTCCAGCGTCTCGCGCGCGATGATGAGCCGTTGCAGCGCCGCGGCGGCCTTGGCCTCGGCCTCGCGCAGCGCCGGCAGGCGGGTCGCGACGTCGGTCTGGCGGGTCGTGGCCAAAGTCTGGGCGCTGGTGCGCGCAGCGACGACGCGGACCGCCTCGTCCCGGGTCCGCTCGGCGTCGGCGACTTCGGTCTGGGCGGCGAGCCAGCGCAGGTGGAACAACAGCGCCTCGGTGCGGCGCACCTGGCCGGAAATGTTGCGGTAGCGCACCGCCTGGCGGGCTTGCGTTTTCAGCGAAGCGACTTGCGCCGCCAATTGCCCGATGACGTCTTCGACGCGCGCGAGATTGTGCTCGGCGGCCTTGAGCCGAAGCTCCGCCTCGTGGCGGCGCGCATGCAGGCCGGAAATGCCGGCGGCTTCTTCGAGCACCCGCCGGCGCTGGTCGGGCCGCGCCTGGATGATCTCGCCGATGCGGCCTTGGTGGACGAGAGCAGGGGACCGCGAACCGGTCGAGGCGTCGGCAAACAGGACCGTCACATCGCGGGCGCGCACCTCGCGGCCGTTGACCCGGAAGGTCGAGCCCTGCTCGCGCATGATGCGGCGCGAGACTTCCAGTGTCTCGGAATCGTTGAAGGCTGAGGGCGCCTTGCGGTCGCTGTTGTCGATCGACACCGCCACTTCGGCGTGGTTGCGCGCCGGGCGCTCGGTGTTGCCCGAAAAGATGACGTCGTCCATCTCGGACGCGCGCATGGCCTTGTAGGAGGCTTCCCCCATGACCCAGCGCACCGCCTCGACCAGATTGGATTTGCCGCAGCCGTTCGGGCCGACGACCCCGGTCAGCCCGGGTTCGATCTCAAAGTCGGTCGGTTCGACGAAAGACTTGAAGCCGATGAGGCGCAGCCGCGTGAGCTTCATACGGGTGTTATTTCCATCCCCCAAGCTGCGGCCGCGAAGGGAATCGCTAGGCGCTCACGCCCTTTGTGGCGCGTGATTCGTGCCGCATCGGCGCGGAGAATGAATCGTCGCCGTTCCAAGCGCAACAGGGCGCTAGCGTTATCCAGAATGGCGCTCGCCCGAGAACCCAGCCAGCGCCGCCGCGGGGGCCGGCGCGCCAATCCCGTCAATGCCAAAAAACCCTTATCCTTCCTTGAGATAGGGGTCGATCTCCTTGGCCATGACGTCGATCGTCAGATCGCCGACAAACCGCTTGCCGTTGATGAAAAAGGTCGGCGTGGAATTGACGCCGAGCTTGTTCACGGCGTGGTCGCGCACCGCCTGGATGTTGTCGAGCACCTTCTGATTCGCCAGGCAGGCGTTGAAGGAGTCCTCGGTGAAGCCGAACTGCTTGGCGATCGCCTTGAGCGGCTCGATCGGCTGCTGCACCACCCAGTCGGGCTGCTTGGCGAACAGCGTTTCGATCACCGTCTCGTATTTGTCGGGGCCGGCACAGCGCGCCAGCATGAAGCCGGCGGCGGCCAGCGCGTCGAGCGGGAACTCGCGCATCACGTAGCGCACCTTGCCGGTGTCGATGTAGCGCTTCTTCAATTCCGGCAGCGTCGTCTCCTCGAAATGCGCGCAGTGCGGGCAGGTCATCGAGGCATATTCGATGACGGTCACCGGCGCCTTGTCGGAGCCGATCATGACGTCGCCGTCGGGGCCGGCATGGGCCAAATCCTCGGGCGAGGGATTGGTGTCGGCGGCAAAAGCCAGCGTGGCGAAGGGCGGCAGGGCGCCCGTCGTGACGGCGGCCGCGGCCAGCGCGAGCGCCGCACCGGCGGTCAATAATTCGCGACGATTAAGCGACAAGGAAAGCTCCTTAATGTGCTGATCGGATGCTACCGCAACGTGGATTTTCTACTGCAACAATGTGGCATTAGCACGCCAATCCGCCAAGCCGCTCCAAGACGCGGTTACGGGACCTTCTCATGGCCTCTCCCCCCAAAAGGCCCATGACCCAAGGGACAATTTATGGTAGAATTGTCGACCAGAGACAAGGCATTTCAATCCGGGAAATCGCCCATGCTCCTTCTCAAGCTGTTACCGCCACGAGGGGAAATGTTTGGCGAGGCCGCCTGTTGCTCGCGACCCGTTGCTTGCTCGAGCAGGCTCGGGGGACCTTCCAAACCCGTAGTCCACGGAGGCGACCGATGAAGGCGCATATCGTCGGTGGCGGATTTGGCGGATTGGCGGCGGCTGCGCTTCTGATCCGCAACGCGGCGGTGTCCGGGGCGGATATCACGATCTACGAAGCGGAAGAGCTATTGGGCGGTGGGTTCTTTCTCGGCGGCAGCGCGGCCGGCGGCTACAACCTGCCGGGCTCCGTCTTCGACAAGGAATTTCGCTGCACGTTCGAACTGCTCAAGTCGATTCCCTCCGCGCGCAATCCCGCTATTTCCGTCACGAAGGATTTCTTCGACTTCAATACGGGCGAGCCGTATGACGACAAGGCGCACATCTTCGATCGCAACGGCCGCATCGTGCATGGTCCGCGTTTCGGACTGAGCCTGGGCGACGGCCTCAGCCTGGCGCGGATCTCGCTGACGCCCGAAGCAATGCTCGACGGGCGGCGCATCGAGGAGTTCTTTTCCGCCAAGTTCTTCTCGACCGAGTTCTGGTTGCTCTGGTCGACCCTCATGGGGTCGCTGCCGCAGCACAGCGCGATCGAGTTTCGGCGCTACATGAACCGCTTCCTGTACCTGTTCGGACACCTCTCGGACATGACGGGCGTGATGCGCACGCCCCTGAACCAGCACCAATTTTTCATAGAGCCGCTGGTCGCATGGCTGCGCCCGCGCGGCGTGAACTTCCTCACCGGCGCCTTCGTGCAGGATATCGGCTTCGCGCCGTCACCCGGCCGCATCACCGTAGAGCGGCTCGATTATGAACGGGGCGGCGCCGCGACGTCGGTTGCGGTCGCGCCGGAGGATCTGGTCCTGGTAACCACCGGATCGCAAGCCGCCGACCTTGCCGCGGGATCGATGACCGCAACGCCCAGCCCGCGGCCGAGCGGACGGTCCTGGGCGCTGTGGCAGCGCCTGGCGCAGGGACGCACGGATTTCGGCCGTCCTGACGTTTTCTTCGGCGCAGCCCGGATACCCGACTCGCTTTGGGTGACCTTTACGGTCACCGACACTGGGACCGAATTCGTCGAGCAAATGACCGCGCTGACCGGCAGCCCGGCGGGACGCGGCGGCCTCGTGACTCTGAAAGACTCGCCCTGGGTTTTGTCGCTGTCCATCTTCCACCAGCCGGAAATCAACGGCCAGCCGGCCGGCACGAGCGTCTGGTGGGGCTACGGTCTGTATCCCGACCGAACCGGCGAGTTCGTGAAGAAATCCATGGATCAATGCACCGGCGCGGAGATCCTGGAGGAGACGCTCAAGCACCTGCGGTTCGATAAGCAGCAGCTCGGCGCGATCATGGCGTCATCGATTTGCGTGCCTTGCTACATGCCCTACGTCAACAACGTCTGGCTGCCCTGGCGCCGGGGCGACATGCCTCCTCCCGTTCCCGAGGGGGCGACCAATCTCGGACTGATCGGGCAGTACATCGACATGCCCAGGGAAATAGCCTTCACCATCGAGTGCTCCGTCCGCTCGGCGTGGGAAGCTATTCGCGTCCTGCTCAAGCGCGGTCCGGCGCCGCCGCCCGTCTATCAGGGCCAGTACGATCCGAAGGCGCTGTTCGCTGCGCTGAAGGTATTTGTCTGTCAGTGATCTGCGCCACTCCCGGCGTCGTTGGCGGCGGTTCGAGGACTGACCGCGCAATCGTCCGGCAAAGCCGACCCGGCCTCAGCTGCGTTTGACCGCCGCGCCGAGCCGGGCCAGCGCCTGCCGTAAATCGTCGTCGGCGATGTCCGGCAGGCTCGCCGCCAGCCGCGCGACCGCCGCCGGATCGCCGGCCGGCGCGGTTTTGCGCACCGCGCGCCGCAGCGGCGCCTGGCGCAACGCGATGCGGGCGACGGCGCGCCAGCCGAGGAACTGATTGATCCGCTCGCAGATCACATTGCTGGAATGCTGAATCTCGATCGCCGCCGGGCCCTCGACCCGCAGCACCAAGGTGCCGGGCTCGCGCGCCTCGCCGTCGGCGGGGCGCTGCCACTGGATTTTGATCGGCTCGCTGCGCGCGGCGACGTCGGCGCCGACAATCTCGGTCCAGCGCGTCACCAGCTCGGCCGAGGCAAAGCCCTGCTTGCGGAAAGTCTCGCCGACGGCCTTGCCGACGAGGTCGCGCAACGGCTTGGCGAAGGAGCGGGAGGGCTTGTTCATGAGGCGGTGCTCTGTCATCCCTCGGCCGGACCCTTTGGCCAGACCCTTGGCCAGACCTTTGGCGATGACTTCAGCAGCAACCCTAGCAGCGAAGCCTTTGGCGCGACAGCGCGGCAAGCGCCGGAGGCCAGAGTCATGCCCGCAACCCACCGCCTTGCTTGACTGGTACGACCGCCATCGCCGCAAGCTGCCGTGGCGCGCGCCGCCCGGCCAACGCGCCGATCCGTACCGGGTCTGGCTCTCCGAAATCATGCTGCAACAGACCACGGTCAAGGCGGTGGCGCCCTATTACGCGCGTTTTTTGGCACGCTGGGGCGATGTCCGCGCGCTGGCTGCAGCGCCGCTCGGCGACGTGCTCAAAACCTGGGCCGGGCTCGGCTATTACGCTCGCGCCCGAAACCTGCACGCTACCGCCCGCGCCGTGGTCGAGCGGCACGGCGGCGAATTTCCGGCGAGCGAGGCTGAGCTGCGCGCGCTGCCCGGCATCGGCGACTACACCGCCGCCGCCATAGCGGCGATCGCCTACGATCTGCCGGCAACGCCGGTCGACGGCAATATCGAGCGGGTGATCGCACGGCTCTACGCGGTCAAAACGCCGTTGCCCGCCGCGAAGCCGGAGATCCGCCGGCTCGCGGCTGGGCTCACGCCGCAATATCGCACCGGCGATTTCGCCCAAGCGATGATGGATCTCGGTGCGACGCTCTGCTCGCCGAAGACGCCGGCTTGCGTCCTGTGCCCGTGGAACGAAGCCTGCGCCGCCTATGCGCGCGGCGACGCGGAAACTTTGCCGCGACGGACGCCGAAACGCGAAGGCACATTGCGCCGCGGCGCGGCCTTTGTCGCGCGCCGGGCGGACGGCATGGTGTTGGTGCGGACACGGCCGGCGAAAGGACTGCTTGGCGCCATGACCGAAGTGCCGACGACGGCGTGGCAGCACGATTTCGATGAAGACAAAGCGCGCACAGGCGCACCGCGTTTTGCGTCAATGAAAGCGCAAAAGCGCATAGCCTGGCGTAAGGTCGCCGGCGTCGTGCGCCACGTGTTCACGCACTTTCCGTTGGAGCTCTCCGTTTACACAGCCGACGTGCCGGCGCGCACGCCGGCGCCATCCGGCACGCGCTGGGTCGCGCTGGCGGCGCTTGCCGGCGAGGCTTTGCCGAGCGTCATGCGCAAGGTTGTGGCGCATGCGCTGCCGTGAGATTGAACAGCGACCGAAATTCAAACCGCGAAAGGAAACGCCATGACAATCCAACGCCACGACACCGGGCCGCGCATGAGCAAGGCCGTGGTCCACGGCGACACGGTCTATCTCGCCGGCATCGTTGCGGAAGCGCCCAAAGGCAAAGGCATGCCCGAGCAGACCAAAAGCATCCTGTCCCAGATCGACGGCTTTCTGGCCCAGGCCGGCACCGATAAAAGTAAATTGCTATCCGCCAATATCTGGATCACCGACATGGCGAAGTTTTCCGAGATGAACGCGGTCTGGGACGCCTGGGTGTCGCCCGGCAACACGCCGGCGCGCGCCACCGTCGAGGCCGGGCTCGCCTCGCCCGACTATCTGGTCGAGATCATGGTGGTCGCGGCGCGATGAGCCCAATCCCGCAGCCCGGCATACTCGCGATCTTCAACGATTGCCGGGCCGGTCGCGAGGCGGAATTCGAGGCCTGGTTCCAGGGCGAGCATCTGATCGAGCGGCTTGCGGTGCCGGGTTTTTTGTTCGGCCGCCGCCACAAGGCGGTTTCCGGCGCGCCGGGCTATTTCAATTTCTATATGGTCGAAACACCCGAGGTGCTCACCTCAAAACCTTATCTGGAACGGCTCGACCATCCGACGCCGATGACGCGCACCATCATGTCGGAGGTTTTTGTCAACATGAACCGCACGGTGTGCCGGCGCATTGCCCGGCGTGGCAGTTGCCGCGGCGCATTCGCCGTGACCGCCCGGTTCAACCAAACGCCGGATGCGGCGGCGCTGTCGGGCGTGCTGGAAAAATTGTGCGCCGACACGGCGGTCGCCGGCGGCGAGATCTGGCTGGCGCTCGATGCCGCCGCCATGCCGGTGTCGATGGAAGAAAAATTGCGCGGCGGCGATAAGAAAATTGCCGGCGCGTTGATGATCGATACGCTTTACCAGGAGGATGCGGAAGCCGTCGGCGCGCAATTGGCAAACCAATTCCCGCAAGCCGATATCGGCATCTTTCGCGTGCTCTGCCACATCGGGAGAGGTGATTTATGAAAGCACTGTTGCCGCTGGCGGAAACCATCGCGCAGCGCCTGATCGCGCGCCGCGAGACCATCGCCATTGCCGAATCCTCGACCGGAGGCCTCGTCTCGGCGGCCCTGCTGGCGGTGCCGGGCGCCTCGGCCTACTTTCTTGGCGGCGCGGTGGTCTACACCAAAACGTCGCGCGCGGCCTTGCTCGGCATCGGCGACGCCGAGATGCAGGGCTTGCGACCGGCAACGGAAGCCTACGCGCTGCTGTTAGCGCGGCGCATGCGCGAACGGCACGGCGCAAGCTGGGCCCTTGGCGAAACCGGTGCCACCGGACCGACCGGCAACCGTTACGGCGATCCAGCCGGCCATAGCTGCATCGCGGTTGTCGGCCCGGCCGAGCGCGCGGCGACGCTCCGCACCGGCAGCGCTGACCGGCTTTCGAATATGGATGCGTTCGCCAAACGCGCGCTCGAGCTGCTCGTCGATGTGATACCCGCGGCATAGAAGGTCACGCAGCGTGACGCGCGGTTTTGCGGGCCGGTACGTAATGGGCCGCCAACACATGCTTGTCACGCGCGAGCGCTCGGCAGGCAATGGCTACGACGGATGGCAACTCGTCCTTTTTCAAATAGCTTATGACGGTCCGCCGGCTGATGCCGAGAAGCTTGGCGGCTTCGCTCAGTGACAAGCCGAGGCGTTTACGCCACACTGAAAAATCTGATCCCGTCATCGGCAATTGCTCTTCGGCGATTCTACGCAGTGTCGAAGCTGAAACGTCGAGCCGGCCCCATTTCGTTTCCACCGGCCACGCAATGCCGAGGCCTTCCTCCACGATCCGGGCTTTGGCAAAGGCTACGGTGTCTTCAATCAACGGCGTGAAATGTCTGCTGCGAGAAAGGAAACCCGTTAGATCGAGTTGATAATCGCGCCGATCGCCGGCGAAGCGAACACGTAGGGTATGGCTGCCCGCTGGACGAACCTTTGTTACGGTTGGAATCTCTTCGACCATTGTTCAGCCTTGGAATTGGTCCCACAAATCCAGCAGTCGTTCTCGGTTATCCGCGATCGAGCGGCGTGCTTGCCGCAAAACCTTGCCGGGTGCTTCGCCCGCGATCAGTTCCCGTTCGACAGGCGAATCTTGGCGGCAAAATCCGGCCCATTGACGTGAACGTGCGGCGGATTCTCGTCCTGGAAGAACATGAGGAGCTTGAAGCCGCCAAAGCGCTTGATTTCCGGCATCCGCAGTCCCGGAGCATCATGAACCTATCTAGGGTAATTTTTGCCCTAGTTCAAGAGGGCAAAAGCGGCTTAATCCGCCCCCATTTCCGAGCGCACCTGCGCGCGCAGTGTATCGATCACCGTCAAGCCCTTCGGCGTCTCGATGTGCCAAAAAGTCCAGCCGTTGCAGGCTTCCAGCCCTTGCGCCAGCGCGCCGATGCGGTGGATCGAGCCGACGGCTTCGCCGAGCGCCAGCGCGCCGTCGGCGCGGACCAGCGCGCGGTGCCGGCGCTTGGCGTCGGTGAGTTTTATGCCGGGCGAGATCATGCCGCGCTCGATCAGCACCGCGAACGGCACGCGCGGCGCTTCACGCGCCGTCATGAAGGTGGCGAGCGCGGGCTCGGGCATCGGCTCGATCGCGGCGATGCGCTTTTCCGCCGCGGCGGCGTATTCCCGCTCGCGCTCAAAACCGATGAAACGCCGGCGCAGCCGCTGCGCCACCGCGCCGGTGGTGCCGGTGCCGCAGAATGGGTCGAGCACCAGGTCGTCGGGCCGTGACGCCGCCAGGATCACGCGCGCCAACAGCGCTTCCGGCTTTTGCGTCGGGTGCAGCTTCTTGCCGTCGCGGCCTTTGAGCCGCTCCTCGCCGGTGCACAGCGGAAACAGCCAATCGGAGCGCATCTGGATGTCGTCGTTGCCCGCCTTGAGCGCTTCGTAGTTGAACGTATAATCCTTGGCCGGAGCCTGCCGCGCAGCCCAGATCAGCGTCTCGTGGGCGTTGGTGAAGCGGCGGCCGCGAAAATTCGGCATCGGGTTGGATTTGCGCCAGACGATGTCGTTGAGGATCCAGAAGCCCAGGTCCTGGAGCACGGTGCCGACGCGAAAGATGTTGTGATAGGAGCCGATCACCCACAGCGTGGCGGTAGGCTTCATCAGGCGGCGGCAGGCGGTGAGCCAGGCGCGGCTGAAATCGTCGTAAGCGGAGAAACTGGAGAATTTGTCCCAATCGTCGTCGACGGCATCGACGCGGGAATCGTCGGGACGCTTGAGGTCGCCTTGCAGCTGCAGATTATACGGCGGGTCGGCGAACACGAGATCGACGCAAGCCGCCGGCAGCTTTGCCATCTCGGCAACGCAATCGCCGACGACGATGCGCGGCGAGATGGTGGCCGGGAGCGTGGCGGACTCAAAACTCACGCGGGGCGCCCTTACGGACGCCCCGCGACGCGACACAACCATGACTCAGAACTCTGACTCAGGCGACGCGGCCGGCGACGCGGGACCTACAACCGACAAAACCGATGATGCCGCGGCAAGGTCAAAAAAGAGTTACTGGCGGCGGCCTTCCGCTAGGCAATAAATGCCGGGAAACACTTGGTTAATCGCGTGCGACCGGCGGCCGCGATTGTGTGCCAGAATAGGGCACAGCGAAGCTTGAGCGCGACGAACGCGCGAAGGAGAATGAGCCATGCGCACCGATGATTTCCGCCCCAGCGGCAATGTCGAGGACGATCGCGAGCAGAGCGCGGCGCGCGGCGGCATACCGGGCGGCGCCGGCGGGCTCGGCATCGGCACCGTCATCATCATCGGCCTGATCAGCTGGTATTTCGGCATCGATCCGAGCGTGCTGCTCAACGGCGCGCAGATTCTCACCGGCGGCGGCTCGCCGTCGCAGCAATCCGACCAGGCGCCGCCGGTCTCGGCGGGGACGCCGACCGACGCCACCGGCCGATTCGTCGCGCTCGTGCTCGGCGACACCGAGGATCGCTGGACGGAAATCTTCTCAGCCGGCGGGCGGACCTATCACCCGCCAAAACTGCGGCTGTTCGCCGGCTCCGAGCCGACGCCTTGCGCCTTCGCCAAATCGGCGATGGGGCCGTTCTACTGCCCGCGCGATCAGCGCATCTATCTGGACACGTCGTTCTTCGAGGATATGCAGCGCAAATTCGGCGCCTGCTCGAACAGCACCGCGTGCCGGTTCTCGGAGGCCTATGTGATCGCCCATGAGGTCGGCCATCACGTGCAGAACGAGCTCGGCATTCTGCCGCAGGTGACGCGAGCACAGCAGGCCGCGGCGAGCAAGGTCCAGGCCAACCAGCTGCAGGTCCGCGTCGAGCTGCAGGCCGACTGCCTCGCCGGGGTGTGGGCCAACCGCGCCCAGGCCAAGCACAAATTCCTCGATCCGGGCGACGTCGACCAGGCGCTGCAGACCGCGACCGCGATCGGCGACGACCGGCTGCAGAAGGAGATGCAGGGCTATGTCGTGCCGGATTCCTTCACCCACGGCACCTCGGAACAGCGCAAGCGCTGGTTCCAAAACGGCTTCAACGGCGGCCAGGTGAACGGCTGCAATACGCTGTCGGCGAGCTCGCTGTAGAGAGAATTCACCTCTCCCCGCCGCGCGGGGAGAGGTCGCCCGCGCGAAGCGCGGCGGGTGAGGGGGCCTCTCCGCGATTCTGAGCTTTGCGGGCAACGCTGCAGCGTTGCAGACATCACTGAAATTCCGCGCCCAGCGGATAGGCCCCCTCACCCCAACCCTCTCCCCGCAGGCGGGGAGAGGGAGGCGCGCGCCGCTTGCCTGAGAACACGACGGCGGTCTAAATTTCTCGGCGGGGAAACGCAGGCTCCCCTTCAGACGCAGTCATCCGTCCAAGCTCTGTGCAACACTCGGCGCGTCGAGGAGATTGCGCGTGGACGGAACATCCCCACAACGGTCGGATATCAGGCTCTTGCTGATCGCCCGCGGCGTCCGCGGTTTTGGCGACGGCTTTGCCACCATCGTGCTGCCGGCCTACCTGGTGGCGATCGGTTTTGGCACGGTCGAGATCGGCGTCGTGGCGGCGGCCTCGCTGCTCGGCTCGGCGCTGCTGACGCTCGGGGTGGGCGCCGTCGCGCCGCGCTATGAGCTGCGCCACCTCTTGTTCGCCGGCGCCGTGCTGATGGCGGCTACCGGCGTGGCGCTCAGCGGCGAAGAGCTGTGGTGGATCGTCATCGTCTGCTTCATCGGCACGATCAATGCGTCGAGCGGCGATATCGGCCTGATGATACCGCTCGAGCACACCATGCTGGCGCGCAGCGCCGCCGACCGCGAGCGCACCAAAGTGTTCGCGCGCTATAGCCTGATCGGCGCCATGTCGAGCGCGGCGGGCGCGCTCGCTGCCGCCGTGCCCGACCTTCTGCTCAGCGCCGGCATCGGCAAGATCGCGGCTTTCAAGCTGATGTTCGCCGGCTATGGCGTGCTCGGGCTGGTGGCCGCGGCGCTCTATCGCTATTTGCGGCAAAGCCGCGCCGAGGAGCACCACGTCAGCACGCCGCTCGGTCCGTCGCGCGGCATGGTCTACAAGCTCGCGGCGCTGTTCAGCCTCGACGCCTTTGCCGGCGGCTTCGTCGTGCAGTCGCTCTTGGCGCTGTGGCTGTTCGAGCATTTCGGCCTGTCGCTGTCCGCCGCCAGCCTGTTCTTTTTCTGGACCAGCGTGCTGAGCGCTTTGTCGTTTCCGGCGGCTGGCTGGCTCGCCCGACATTTCGGCCTCGTCAACACCATGGTGTTCACCCACATCCCGTCGAGCCTGTGCCTGATCGTCGCCGCCTTCGCGCCGAACCTTCCGATCGTTCTTGCATTGCTGCTGGTGCGCTCGGCGCTCTCGCAGATGGACGTGCCGACGCGCACCTCCTACGTCATGGCGGTGGTGACGCCGGCCGAGCGGGCATCGGCGGCGAGCGTCACCGCGGTGCCGCGCAGCCTTGCCTCATCGCTCAGCCCGGCCTTCGCCGGCGCGCTGTTCGCGTCGGCGTTCCCGGGCCTGCCGCTCCTGCTGTGCGGCGGCCTGAAGATCGTCTACGACGTGGCGCTGCTCTACACCTGCCGCCACGTCAAGCCGCCGGAGGAAAGCCTTAGCGATCCGGTGTGAGGGAGTAATCCTAGTAGGCGCAGAAAGCGGCCTTGATCGCTTGGACGGCACTCTGTTCGCGTTGATGATCTTGTCAAGGATCGTAGACCGCCGGAGGCGGCGGCGCTTCGCGCCGTCCTTGACAAGATCATCAACGCGAACAACCAGCATCCAAGCGATCAAGGCCGCCCCCGATCAACCGCAAATAACATGCTTTGCATCAGCCAGCCGGGGGCCGTAAGCTGAAGGCCAGTAAAGGTGTACCGATGCCCGGGCTCGACGAGACCAAGCAATTCGTGCCGCTGAAAATCGCGGTGCTGACCATTTCCGATACCCGTTCGCTCAAGGACGACAAATCGGGCGCGCTCCTGGTGCAGCGCATCGTCGGCGCCGGTCATTACGTCGCCGAGCGCAGCATCGTCGCCGACGACATCGAGGCGATCCGCACGCGGGTCAAAGCCTGGGTCGCCGACCCGGTGATCGACGTCATCATCACCACCGGCGGCACCGGCTTCACCGGCCGCGACGTCACGCCGGAGGCGATCGAACCGCTGTTCGACAAGAAGATGGACGGCTTCTCGGCGCTGTTCCTGGTGGTGAGTTTTCCCAAGATCGGCACCTCGGCGATCCAGTCGCGCGCCACCGCCGGCGTCGCCGGCTCGACCTATATCTTCTGCCTGCCCGGCTCGCCCGGCGCCTGCAAGGACGCCTGGGACGAAATTTTGGTGCACCAGCTCGATTACCGCTATGGCCCGTGCAATTTCGTCGAGATCATGCCGCGGCTCGACGAGCACTTGCGCCGGCCGAAGGCGAGTGGCGCGACGGTTTAATTCGTAGGGTGGGCATTGCGGACGCAATGCCCACGCTGTCCGAGCTCTCGGCAGCACCGCGTGGGCAAAATCGCCAGGACATTTAGCGCGGTCCAAAAATTCACAGCGCGCGATTTTGCCCACCCTACGCAGGGTTAAAACTCCAAATCCCAATACTCGCTGACCACCGGTGGCCCCCAGTCTTTATGCCGCTCGCTGCGCATCAGCTTGAAGCCGGCTTTCTCATAAATATGCCGCGCCGCGGTCAGCACCGAGTGGGTCCATAGCGTGACCTTGTTGTAGCCGGCGCGGCGGGCGAAGCGCAGGCATTCGTCGACGAGGCGGGCGCCGAGACCGAGCCCGCGCGCCTTCGGGTCCACCAGCAGCAGGCGGATGCGGGCGACGGTGGCGGAATCCTTCGCCAGAAATATGCAGCCGACATTGTCGCCGTTCATCTCGGCGATCCAGCAGCGCTCGCGCTTGGCATCGAACTTGTTGACGAAATCGGCGACGATTTGCGCGCAGACGCCTTCGAACGGCTCCTGCCACTGGTATTCCTGCGCATAGAGCTCGGCATTGCGCTTGACGATCCAGCCGAAATCGCCGGGCCGCGGCGCACGCAGGATGTAGCCGGGCCGCGGCGTCGCATGCGGAGTCTTCTTCGGCGACGCGCCGCCGAGCAGCGTCTCGATCGTGTCCATCGCCGCGATCAGCCGCGCCTGCTCCGCGGGCTCGAGCTTGCCGAGCATGGCGCCGGTGTCGTGCTGCGAGCGGCGCTCCAGCGGCGCGTAAGCGGCGCGGCCGCGCGCCGTCAGCGTCAGATGGCTTTGCCTGGCGTCGCGCGCGGACACTTTGCGGCGGATCAGGCCGCGTTTTTCGAAATTGCGCAGCACGCGGCTCAGATACCCGGCATCGAGGTCGAGCGCGCGGCCGATCTCGGTCGCCGTCGAGGAACGGCCGCTGGCGATCTCGTAAAGCACCCGCGCCTCGGCGAGCGAATAGGGGCTGTCGAGAAAGGTCTTGCGCAGCACGCCGATCTGCCGCGTGTAGAAGCGGTTGAAGCCGCGGACCGCGGCGATGCGTCGGTCGCGTTGGCGGATGGCTGGCATGGGCCAAATCTCGGATAGATACTTGACTTAGTCAAGTATCTCCTCTGATCGGGTCGCGGCCTTGATCGCTTGGATGCTCGTTGTTCGTGTTGATGATCCTGTCAAGGACGGCGCGAAGCGCCGCCGCCTCCGGCGGTCTTCGATCCTTGACAGGATCATCAACACGAACAGAATGCCGTCCAAGCGATCAAGGCCGCTTTCTCGGCCGCTTTACATTTATCTGATCGCAGACGCCATGGGCTACACCGCGCAATAGGCGATACTCGGCAGCCGCACGATGCGCCGCCGGCCGATGCGGCGGATGAGATCGGTCTCGGCCTCGGCGGCAGTCTCAGAATGACCGCCGAGCGCGAGGTAGAACTCTTTCGCGATCAAAAGACCCTGCTCGGGCCGCGGCCTTGCGCCGAGCGCGCCGGCCAACAACGAAAGCGCCTCCCGCAATCCGGACTGCATCGGCGCGCCACGGCGGAATACCGCCGCGCTGTCCGGCCGCGCCGCCAGCTCGAGGAAGCGTTGCGCGTCGCCGGTCCATGGCGCGTCGAGCAGGGTGCCCGGCCGCAGGAACAACAGCCAAGGCGCGCGCGCCTTGCCGGCCGCCGTTTTCAGCCGGCGCGCCGTCGTGCCGTCCAGGACAAAAAAATTACAGCCGGCGACTTCCGCCACCGTCGCGGTGCCGTCGCGGGAGCCGCCGTCGGCAATCATCACTTCGCTGATGAGGCCAGCGGTCGCGCCCGACACCAGCGCCGCCAAGGTCGGCACCAGGGCGCGTTCCGACTCCTTGGTCGCGATGATGACGCTCAGCATGCGCAGCGCCGCCCGTCATCGATCGGCCGCGCCGCCGGCGGCAACGCAAAAAAAAGCCGCGCCTGCATCGTTTCCTGGAGTTTCTTCATTGCCCGGCAAGCTCATAGGCCCGGCTGCAGCCAGTTCCAAGGCTATCCCCGATCACGAGGATTTGTTCTTGTTTTGTTCACGAAGCCGCGTTACCTTAGAGCCATGAGTACGATGTCCGCCCTAAAACGCCCGCCGGCGCCGCTGCCCTCCGCGCCGGCGGGCGAGAGTATTGTCGACCGTGAGCGCCGCCGCGGCCGCGGCAGCTTGTCGAACGCCTCGGGCCGCTATGAGCCGCTGGCGCGGATTGCCTTCGACGACGGCTGGCAGGGTCTCGAGGATTTGCCGCCGTTCAAGACCATGGTGACGGCGGACGCGACGCGGAAAATCATTACCCGCAACGATTCGCCCGATATTTCCTTCGACCGCTCGATCAATCCGTATCGCGGCTGCGAGCACGGCTGCGTCTATTGTTTCGCGCGGCCGACGCACGCCTATCTCGGCCTGTCGCCGGGGCTGGACTTCGAAACAAAACTGTTCATGAAGCCGAACGCGCCGGACTTGCTGGAGCGCGAATTGTCGGCGCCGAACTATGTACCGAAAATCATCGCTATCGGCACCAATACCGATCCGTATCAGCCGATCGAGCGGCGCTACAAGATCATGCGCCGCATTCTCGAAGTGTTGGACAGCGCCGGCCATCCGGTCGGCATCGTGACCAAGTCGGCGCTGGTGTTGCGCGATCTCGATATTCTGGCGCGCATGGCCAAGCGCGACCTGGTCAAGGTTGCGCTCTCGGTCACCACGCTCGACCCGCAACTGGCGCGCACCATGGAGCCGCGCGCCGCGACGCCGCCGCGCCGGCTCGATGCCTTGCGGCAATTGGTCAAAGCCGGCGTGCCGGCGACCGTCATGGTGGCGCCGGTGATCCCGGCGCTCAACGACGACGAGATCGAGCGCATCCTCGAAGCGGTCGCGGCGGCCGGCGTGCGCAACGCCGGTTACGTGCTGCTGCGGCTGCCGCTCGAAGTGCGGGATCTGTTCCGCGAATGGCTGATGACCAATTTCCCCGACCGTTACCGCCACGTCTTCAGGCTCATTCGCGACATGCGCGGCGGCAAGGATTACGATTCGACCTTTGGCCAAAGGCAGACCGGAACCGGCCCGATCGCCTGGATGATCGGCCGCCGCTTCGAAGTCGCCTGCGAAAAGCTCGGCTTCAATGTCACCAAGCACAAGATCACCACCGAGCACTTCCGCCCGCCGCGGCCGGGGGCAAAGCAGCTCGATTTGTTCTGATCGGCCGCATTTCACATTTCATCCCCGCAATCCTCCGCGATTGACGTCCGCGTTGCGGATGGCGCGGCGGCGTGGTCATCATGGCGGCCATGAGTCGCAATGGGACCGTAACGGCGCGCCTGCCGCTCGACGAGGAGGTGGTGCGGCCGACCTTTCGCCGCGAGCGCTCCGCGCTCAAGCGCGGGGTGTGGCCGGTGGCCGGCTGCGACGAGGCCGGCCGCGGCCCGCTGGCCGGGCCGGTGGTCGCCGCCGCGGTCATCCTCAATCCCGACGACGTGCCGCGCGGGCTCGACGATTCGAAAAAACTGACGCCGGAGCGGCGCGAAGTGCTTTACGCGCGCATCTGCGCGCGGGCCCATGTGGCAGTGGCGCTGGCGCCGCCGTGGCGTATCGACCGCGACAATATCTTGCGCGCCTCGTTATGGGCGCTGGCGCGCGCGGTGCTGGCGCTGCCGGTAAAACCGCGGCTGGTTTTCGTCGACGGCCGCGACCGCATCGATGTGGCTTGCGATTGCCAGGCGGTGATCGGCGGCGACGGCCTCGTCGCTTCGATCGCGGCCGCCTCGATCGTCGCCAAGGTGACGCGCGACCGCCTGATGACCTGCATGGGCGCGGCGCATCCCGGCTACGGGTTCGAGCGTCATATGGGCTACAGCGTGCCGGAACATTTCTCCGCGCTCGACCGGCTCGGGCCGACGGTGCATCACCGCCGCTCGTTCTCGCCGGTGGCGCTGGCGCTCGGCGAGGCGGTAGCGGATGCGGACGACGCGGTTGCCGCCGTATTGCCTCTCTAGCGGGCCGGCCGTATAGCCACGCGGTCAGCGTATCGCGCAGGGCCCGATGTTCTACGTTCCGCTTTACATTGAGGCGTTGCGCTCGCGCCCGAGCCTGCTGTTCTGGGCGGCGACGCTGACGCAAGCGATCATTTGGCTCGTCGTACCCATGGTGTTTTATGCGGCGCCGCCCGGCGACCTGCCGCAACTGCTCGCCATCGGTCACGAATTTCAGCTGCGCGCCGACGTCGGCCCGCCGCTCGCTTATTGGCTGGCCGAGATCGCGTTCCGTGTCGCCGGCCTGTTCGGCGTCTATGCACTGGCGCAGATTTGCGTCATCACGACCTATTGGTGCGTGTTCGCGCTGGGCAGCGCCATTGTCGGCCCGGCGCACGCCGCCTTGGCGGTGCTGCTCATGGCCGGCATTTCGCTGTTCACGGTGCCGACGCCGGATTTCGGCCCGGCCATTCTCGCCATGGCGTTGTGGGCTTTGGTGCTATTGCATTACTGGCGCGCGGTCGGGCAGGGCCGGCGCCGCTCCTGGTATGCGCTCGGCGGCGCGGCGGCGCTTCTCCTGCTCACCAGCAATGCGGCGCTGATCCTGCTCGGCGCGCTGGTGCTGTTCACCGCCGTGACCGCGCGCGGCCGTGCTGCGCTCAACGCCAACGAACCTTGGATCGTGGCGATGGCGCTCGCCGTCTTCCTGTTCTTGCACCTTTTGTGGCTGCAAGGCAGCGGCGACAGTCTTTCGCCGATGATGGCGCGGTTGCGCGAGGCCGCCGCCGCCGGCCAGAACATGTTGGCCTGGCTGCGGCTTGTCGCCGTGGTGGTGCTGGCCCATGCCGGCCTCGCCATCCTCGTCGTCCTGGCCAGCGGCTGGCCGCGCACGGCCGGCACGCCGGCGCCGGACATCGCGCGCCTGCCGATCGATCCGGCTGCCGTGACCTTCGTCAAAGTGTTCGCGCTGGTGCCGGCTTTGGTGGCGACGATCGTGGCGGTGCTGTTCGGCCGCGCGCTGCCGATCGGCGGCGCCGCGCCGCTGGTCGTGCTGTCCGGGCTCGCCGTGATCATGGCCGCAGGCGACAGCATCGCGCTGTTCCATCAGCGCATCCTCGGCTACGCCTGGGCCGGGCTCCTGGTGGTGCCGGCGCTGTTCGTGCCGGTGGTGATGGTGCTGTTGCCGTGGGCGGCCGGCACCGATCTGAAGATCGAGCAGCCGGCCAACGCCATGGGGCGGTTCTTTGCCGAAAGTTTCGAGCGCCGCACCGGCCGGCCGCTCACCGTCGTCACCGGCGACGTCGGCACCGCCACCCTGATTGCGCTCGCCGCGCCGAGCCGGCCGAGCGTTTATTTCGACGCCGATCCGGCGCGCTCGCCATGGGTGACGCCGGACGACATCCGCAGCAAAGGCGCCGTCGTGGTCTGGCTCACCGCCGACACCACGCCGACTCCGCCACCCGAGATCAAAGCGCGCTTTCCCGATCTCATTCCCGAAGTGCCGCGCACGTTCCCGCGCCCGGTGCAAGGCCGGCTGCCGCCGCTGCGCGTCGGCTGGGGCGTGATCCGCCCGGGCAGCGTGGCGGCGGCGTCGACGCCGCAGTAATCAATTCCGGGGTGTGGATGGCTTGGTCGCTGCGCTCCTCGCCATGACGGCGATGCCCTATGATGGCGACGCGCCGCGCTTAAGGGGGGAAGCCATGAGCCAAGCCGCCACCACCACACCGACGCCATCGCCGGTTCTCGACCGTCTGTTCGGCTTGAGCAAATCGGGCAGCAACCTGCGCACCGAATTCGTCGCCGGGCTGACCACCTTCCTGACGATGGTCTACATCGTCTTCGTCAATCCGCAGATCCTCGGCAATGCCGGCATGGACAAGGGCGCGGTGTTCGTCGCCACCTGCATCGCCGCCGCGGTGTCGACCTTGGTGATGGCGCTCTACGCCAATTATCCGATCGCGCTGGCGCCGGGCATGGGGCTCAACGCCTTCTTCGCGTTCTCCGTCGTGCTGACGATGAAATATTCCTGGCAGCAGGCGCTCGCCGCCGTGTTCTGCTCCGGCGTCATCTTCTTTCTGATTTCGATCTTCCGCATTCGCGAATACATCATCAATTCGATCCCGAAGAACCTGAAGCTCGCCATATCGGCCGGCGTCGGCCTGTTCCTCGGCATCATCGCGCTCGAGGAATCCAAGATCGTGGTCGGCAGTCAGGCGACGCTGGTGACGCTCGGCGACCTGCACAAGCCCGAGGCGATCCTGTGCCTGCTCGGCCTGGTGCTGATCACGGCACTGAACTACCGCCGCATCGTCGGCGGCACCTTGATCGGCATCCTCATCGTCACCGCGATCGGCATTCCGCTCGGCCTGGCGAAATTCAGCGGCATCGTCTCGGCGCCGCCGTCACTGGCGCCCACTTTCCTGCAGCTCGATTTCTCGCGGCTTGCGGAAACCTCGTTCCTCATCGTCATCTTCAGTTTTCTCTTCGTCGACGTGTTCGACAATGCCGGCACCCTGATCGGCGTCACCCATCGCGCCGGACTGACCGACGCTGACGGCAACCTGCCGCGCATGAAGCAGGCGCTGATCGCCGACAGCTTTGCCGCCATGTTTGGCGCGCTGATCGGCACTTCGACGACGACGAGCTATATCGAGAGCGCGGCCGGCGTCTCCGCCGGCGGCCGCACCGGGCTGACGGCATTCTTCGTCGCGATCTTTTTCCTCGCGGCGTTGTTCTTCGCGCCGCTCGCCGGCATGATTCCGGCCTATGCGTCGGCCGCGGCGCTGCTTTACGTCGCCTGCATCATGGCGCGCGGGCTCGCCGAGATCGACTGGGACGACATTACCGAATCGGCGCCCGCCGTGGTCGCCGCGGTGTCGATGCCGCTGACCTATTCGATCGCCACCGGCATCGGGCTCGGCTTCATCACTTACGCGCTGGCGAAACTCGTCGCCGGCAAGTTCGCCGACGCCAAGCCCGCGGTGCTGGTGCTGGCGCTGATCTTCATCATCAAGTTCTGGATCGGGTAGGGCAGGGATCGCGAGAGAGGAGCAGGCGCCATGAATGTCAGCGCATTGTCGTCATGGCAGTTTTGGGCCGTGCTGTCGGCGGTGTTTGCCGCGCTCACCGCGATCTTTGCCAAGGTCGGCGTCGAGAACGTCAACTCCGATCTCGCGACCTTCATCCGCACCATCGTGGTGATTTGCATATTGGCGTTGATTGTTTTCGCCACGCGGCAGTTCCAGAGCCCGGCGGAAATCTCCGGCCGCACTTATCTGTTCCTCTTGCTGTCGGGCCTGGGCACCGGTGCGTCGTGGCTGTGTTACTTCCGCGCGCTGAAACTCGGCAACGCCGCGCAAGTGGCGCCGATCGACAAATTGAGCGTCGTGCTGGTCGCCGTCTTCGGCGTGCTGTTTCTCGGCGAAAAACTGTCAGCGCTGAACTGGCTCGGCGTCGCGCTGGTCGCCGCCGGCGCGATCCTCGTCGCGGTACGATAGGAGAACCCAATATGCCCAAACTGTCAGGCTTCGCTTCCCTCGCGGCGCTTCCCGAGGAGCGCGTCACCGACAAGATCACCCGCAAGATCGCGGCCGGCGACCAGGAGATGATCGTGTGGTGGAGCATGAAGGCCGGCGCACACGCCGCCGCCCACAAACACCCGCACGAGCAGATCGCCTATATGCTCAAGGGCAAGATGGAATTCCGGCTCGGCAACGAGCGGCGGATCTGCGGCCCGGGCGACGTGGTGGTGATTCCGGGCGGTGTCGAGCACGAAGCGTTCTTCCCCGAGGACACCGAAGTGATCGACGTCTTCGCGCCGCCGCGCGAAGATTTTTTGGCCGGCGGCGTGCCGGGCTATATGCAGATAAAATAATTGTCAGCCCAAGGCCTTCTTGATCGCCAGAAAATCTCGCCAGGAAAAGCGCTTCTGCAGCGGGCTGCGCAGCAGGAAGGCGGGGTGGAAGGTCGCCATCGCCTTGATCTCGCGCGTGCCGGTGTCGAAGGGAAACCAGCGCCCGCGCATGCGGGTGATGCCGTCCTTGGTGCCGAGCAGCGTCTGCATCGACGGGCCGCCGAGGCAGACCAGAATGTCCGGATCGGCGAGCTCGATCTGGCGGCGGATGAAGGGCAGACAGATCGCGGTCTCCTGCGGCGTCGGCGTGCGGTTGCCCGGCGGCCGCCACGGCACCACGTTGGCGATGTATACTTTGCTGCGATCGAGCCCGATCGCCTCGATCATGCGGTCGAGCAATTTACCGGAACGGCCGACGAACGGGCGGCCGGAAATGTCTTCCTCGTGGCCGGGCGCCTCGCCGACGAACATGACGCGGCCTTGCGGATTGCCGTCGGCGAACACCAGTTGCGTCGCGGTGTTGCGCAGCGCGCAGCCTTCGAAGCTTTCGAGGAGCTTGCGTAATTCGTCGAGGCTCGCCGCGGTTCGGGCCGCTTCGCGCGCCGCCATGATGGCGGCGTCGGGCGGCACCAGCGCCTTACCCTCCCCTGCAGGGGGAGGGCCGGATCGACCAACGGGTCGGCGCTCGGCGCCGCCCGATGGCAGGCTCCAGCGATCCGGGGTGGGGCTGTTTTCCGCGCCCGCGCGCTGACTTCCCCCCACCCGGACGGCTGCGCTGTCCGGCCTCCCCCCTGCGGGGGGAGGTGCTGCTACGTCGTCGGCCATGCGGTCGATCGCCGCCTCGCCGAGGAGCGCATCGGCGCCGGCCTCGACATAGAAGGCGAGCAGGTCGCGGGCGTCTTTGGGGTTGGAACTCATTGGCGGCGGGTGCTCTTAGGCTCGGGCGTCAGTCTATGCCTGCACGGCAAAGCATGGAACATTTGTCCGGCCGCGATGGGCAAAGCGCTCGGCACGTCGGGTTCAAGGAGTTGGAGGCTCAGGACAAATGTCTCCATACAAGGTCATGGTCGACGACAATTTCCATTACATGGCGGAGGACGAACGCTGGGAATATGGGACTTTTGCCAGTGCCGAAGAAGCCCTCGATGCCTGCCGCCGGCTGGTCGATGAGGCGCTGCTGGAGGAATACCGCGACGGCGCCACCGCGGAACAGCTTTTCGTGCGCTACACCTCGTTCGGCGACGATCCGTTCATCGTCGCGCTCGACGACGCCGAGATAGTCGAGTTCTCCGCTTCGGCCTATGCCGAACAGCGCGCCAAGGAGCTCACCATGCCCGGCCCGGTGGGTGTGGAGCGCCGCCGCGCCGTGCTCGACGGCAAACGCCGCCCGCATCAGCGCTCATGATTGTCAGCGCGCGCGTTTCGTGAAAAATCATCTTCTGTTGTCCGAAGGAGCGAGCACGCCATGACCACACCGGAGCTTCCGGCCCGGGAGGCGATGGAATTCGACACCGTCATCGTCGGCGCCGGGCCGGCCGGCCTTGCCGCCGCGATCCGGCTCAAGCAGCTGGCGCCGGAGCGCAGCGTGGTCGTGGTCGAGAAGGGCTCCGAGGTCGGCGCGCATATTCTTTCCGGCGCCGTCATCGATCCGATCGGGCTCGATCGCCTCATTCCGGAATGGCGCGGCGAAGACACGCCGATCAAGACCGCGGTCAGCGCCGACCAATTCTATGCGCTCGGGCCGTCCGGTGGCTTGCGGCTGCCGAATTTCCTGCTGCCGCCGCTGATGAGCAATCACGGCAATTTCATCGTCTCGCTCGGCGACGTCTGCCGGTATTTGGCGAAAAAGGCCGAAGCGCTCGGCGTCGAAATCTATCCGGGCTTTGCCGCCGCCGAAGTGCTGTTCGAAAACGGTGCCGTTGCCGGCATCGCCACCGGAGACATGGGCATCGGCAAGGACGGGCAGCCCAAGGCAAGTTTTACCCGCGGCATGGAATTGCGCGGCAAGTACACGCTGTTCGCCGAAGGCGCGCGCGGCAGCCTGACCAAATCGTTGATCGAGCGCTTCGCGCTGGCGCAAGGCCGACAGCCGCAAAAGTTCGGCATCGGCTTGAAGGAGCTGTGGCAGGTCGCGCCCGAAAGGCATCGCCGCGGTCTGGTGCAGCATACGATGGGCTGGCCGCTCGACAACCGCACCGGCGGCGGCTCATTCCTCTATCACTTCGACGACAATCTGGTTTCGGTCGGTTTCGTCGTGCACTTGAACTACCAGAACCCGTATCTGTCGCCGTTCGAGGAATTCCAGCGCTTCAAGACCCATCCGCTGATCCGCGACACGTTCGCAGGCGGCAAGCGCATCAGCTACGGCGCCCGCGCCATCACCGAAGGCGGCTACCAGTCGGTGCCGAAACTTTCATTTCCCGGCGGCGCGCTGATCGGCTGCGCCGCGGGCTTCGTCAACGTGCCGCGCATCAAGGGCAGCCACAACGCCATGCTGTCGGGCATGCTCGCGGCCGAGCACGTTGCCGCGGCGCTGGCGCAA